>PVMK01185612.1_pt1 | contig 70685 bp, 61 predicted proteins | sample 1853481 | NCBI WGS metagenome assembly PVMK01 (sample SAMN08533507, study PRJNA380276) | Marine sediment metagenome, whole genome shotgun sequencing project.
TTTCGCATCCGCAGGGGTCGCGAAGCACGACAACGCGATGCAGAAGCAAAGAAAGCCCGCCCCCGCGCCCACAAAAGCCCTGCATCTGTTTGAAAGCACTCTCAACATCGCTGCGCCCAGGTTAAACGGTTTCGGAACGACGCTCCATCTCCGGCAATTGCCCGATCAATCGCCCAGCCCCTCGACGAAGATCCGCGTTTCGTACGCCTCTTTCAGCTTATCACGCCAATCGGCGATCAAAAGCTTGAGATTCTGATCGAAAAGGGTCTGCGCAATCGAGGTTTTGACGCTCTCATACGGTCGCGGCTTTGGAGCGAAGGCCTTGCTGATCACGAGCACGTGGTGGTAGCCCTTGTCGTCCGAGTAGATCAGGGCATCGCCCTGATTCAAGTCTTCGATGCGGTGGTGCAGGTCTTCCGGCAGGGCTGTCACGGACAATAGCGCCCCGTCGAAATCGAAACCATCCCTGTCCTCTTCGTCGACCCGACCCGGCGAATTTGCGGAAACCCACTTGAAATCGGCTCGCTTTTCAATCTTGCGCAGAGCGCTCTCGGCGTCCGACAGTTCACTGAAGGCGATCGCGTTCAATCTGAACATTTTGGGGGTCGAAAATCTTTCGGTGTTCGCGTCGAAATATTCGCGCACTTCTTCTTGGGTAAGTTTCACATCGGGCGCAATCACCTTCTTCACAAACACATTGAAGAGCAGCGAGGTGATAAACTCATCCATCTGATCGAGATAAGCGTCCGTCTGGTCGAAGCCCCGGCTTCGAGCTTCTGCCACGGCTGTTTGCGTGAACAGGATATTGTCCAGCGCGATCTGCTTTTCGTCGTTGAGATCCGTATTCCTTTTGGTTGCCGTCTCGACCCCGTGAAAGAACGCCCCTCGCACATCCTTTGCCAGATCTGCGACCGTCACGGTGAACGGCGGATCGACATTGACTGTCGCAACCACGCGCTCATCCTTCACGAGCTCCTCAAAATCGGCCGGCTCCTCCTTACCGAGTGAAAAGAAACCGGATTTCTTTGAATTGAAATCGATCTTCTTCAGCAGCCGTTCATCGATCGTGGCATATTTCGCCTTCAGAGCCTCTGTGTACTCGCGCGCGACCTCCCGCTGTGCGGGCTCGAGCGCCTTCTGCTGTGCTTCTTCTTTCAGTGCGGGGTCTTCGTAGGGGCGCACTGCCTCGATATGGAACAAGGTATAAACCCCGGAATCAGCAAATATTTCGCTGACGGAACCCGCCTTCTCGTCGATGACCGCCTGGCCAATCCGCGGCAGCAAGTCTTTCAGCTTCAGGAATTGCCCATCGCCTGAATCAAATTCCGCTTTGCCTTCTTCGGCGAACCTCTTCGCGACCACCTCGAAATCTTCGCCCGAATCGACTTGCTCCTTGAAGGACAGCGCATCCTCTTCTTTCTGGAGCTTCACCGTCGACATCGAGAATTCACGCGACATCGTCCCGTAGAGTTCGTCCACGTCGTCGGGATCCGGCTCTACCTCAGCCAACCTTCGCGACATCACCTCCGAAACCAGAAGATCTGTCGACATCGTTTCGATGCTTTCCACAACTTCGGGCAGCTCATCGAGCCCGATGTTTCTCGCTTCGTGGACGATGAGCTTCGTCGTGATGACGCGGTCCAGGAGATCGGCGTAGTCCTTCTTCTTGGTGGGCGTCGCTCCTTTTTCCATTTCCTGGTGAATCGCCCCAATCCGCTGCAGGAGGTCGTGAAAAGTAATCGGTTCCTCGTCGACCACCGCCACCGGTGTCTTCGAGAACAACGGTGACGTAAGTGGAACATTCAAGGTGATGAGCAGCTCTTCTCCCCGTTCGACATCGGCGCTCTCTTCCTCTTCGGTCATTTCATGATGGCGAGCCGTCGCATTACCGGACGCCGGCAGAGCCAGAAACGCGGGGATGATTAGCGCCAGAATATTTCTCTGTATCATTTCCTGGAGTCTCCAACACGACGCTGTCGATCCCGTCGTTTCGGCAAAAGTATTTATGCGGAGGCCGCTCACCAACGTCTCACTGGCTCAACGCTTCGGTTGTCCCTCTGACCATTTCAGATGCCAGCTGGTGCGCGGTATGCACCATACCCAGATCGAAGAATAGAACTCCTTCGTTCCCTGCGCCGTGACTGCGAGAAGACCAAACCACTCTGCCGCTCTCCTTCTCGATCATCGTCACGGAGAAGTCGACTTTGGGGGTGCCGTAGGCGTCCTGGTAGTCGAACACGGCTCCTGACAATACCAGATCGACCCCAAGAGAATCATCATTGGAGAGGGCCGCTGCATTTTCCAACGATGGACCTGCCGGCATCACCACCCTGTGCTCGAGCAGCTTCTCCCGAACGAGCCCCGGCTCGACGACAGATACCGACTCGTTCCGGAACAGCTGGTTGACAAAATGAAGCTCCAAAATCTTGCCCGCGTTCCTTCTCTGGCTCAGATTCAAGAACGGGATGACTGCGATGCTGTAGCGTCTGTCGACATCGGGGATTGGAGATCCGAAGGATTTTCGAGGGCGAAACTTTCTCTTCCCGTTCGCTCCCGGCGGAGAATATACGACGTCTCCTCGCGAATCGCATCGGTTGAACTCGACGCGGGTATCGGAAGCATCTGGCATTGCCGGTGCGAAAAACGATATCGCCAGTGAGTCGACGAGGCAGCGAGCCGCATTCTCCAATAAAACGTCGATCTCCTCAATTCGCCCGCGAGCAAGTAGCCCGGGATGAGCCTCCCCGGCCAGCCCGACGCCGTCCATCCATGCGACCTCTGGACGATCGCCGCCCACGACAAGCCTCGACTGCAACGAGATCTTCGGCGATCGCTCGTCGTAAAAGACCTCGAGTGACGTCATGAGAACGCCTGCCGCCCCTGTTTCTTCCTTCAACGCCCCGGACACCCGGGAACTCAGGCCGCCCGTGTTGCGAACCCTGTATCGCTTCATGACTTTTGCCAGGGTTCGATCGTCGACGATCCTGAATCCCCTTCGATCCAGATGTGCGCGCAATACCGCGTCGACGGTTTCGAGCGGCGCTCTCCAACCGGTGAGGTTGTCGACAGGAAGAACGGCAATGAGGTCGCCGCGTCTCACGGCTGCCTCATCCGATCCAGGGAAATCGAGCTGAGGCGGTTCTGCGGGCTGTCCCTTCCACAAGGCGCAATTCGGCAGCGTCAGCAACGCCAAAAGCGCCCAGACAAGCTGAGTCCTACTGGAAGAGCTTGTCGAGAAGTTCATTGACTGCCTTTTCGGTGATCGTATTCATGGGCGCCCCGCCTCCACCGAAAAGGCGATCCAGAACCGATATTCCGCCCTTTGTCGAAGACGCCGACCACACCACCAAACCACTGCTCTTCTCGATCATCTTGACGCTGACGGAAATCACGTTCGCAGTCGCCGCACCGGCTCGGATGGGTCCGTACTCCGACACCACACCGGTGATCACGGCGTCGACATTGAGCACGGAGGCCAGCTGCTTGATCTGGTCGCTGGACGGGCCCGCGGCCGGGAGCCTGCCGATTGCCATGAGTCCCCGGGCAACTTCGCCGGGCGGGAGAACGTAAACCGCTCCTGTCGCGAGCAACATATTGGAGAATACATCCCTCACTCGCGCAGCCGCGAATTCAGCTGACGCGAGGTTTTCGAAGGGCAGAACCGCAACCGACCGCAACGACCCGAAATCCATGTTCGAATCCGAGAAGACATCTCCGCTCGCGCAGCCGGTGAGAAGGATGGCAGTGAACGTAATGACGACCTTCTTGCAAGGGTTCCCGTTTCTCTTCCAATTCACGAAACCTTCCCTCCAAGCGCCGTAACCACTAGTAAAAGGTCCTAAAAGTCAAGCGAAAGTTCTTCACGTCTCTCTCATCCTGATCGGTTTCAACCGTCCCCAGGTTGAATCGTAGGGTCAGGAGTGAGGTGCGCGTGATCTGCCAATCGATTTGTGGCGACAGGGCGCTGGTGGTGTTGCTATTCGTGTCCACAGTTCGATTGTAGCCAACGGAAAATCGCAGCAAACCGTCTGGGAAGGGCGACCAGTTGACCGAATAGTCTTGAGCGACTTCCAGACCCTCCCTTTCTCTTTCTCTGTACCTCAGCCTGACGGCGGCAAAGAAACTCAGCGTCCTCAACGGCACCCAGAAGCCCTGGAATCGGGCGTTATGGTCGATCCATGAAGGCTCGCCGGACTGGGTATTCCACGCAAAGCGGTAATCGGCCAGAAAATTCATTCTTGGATTCGGATCCACATCCGTGCTGACCCTGATAGTCGAGATATTGATGTTTCCGCCCTCAATGGGGATCTTCGTGGAAAAACCCAGATCCAGATTGGAACTCCAGCCCTCGTAAACATCGGCATTGGTGCGCAGAAACCTCGAATTTGTGTATCTAGTGCCGAGTTGCCCCTTGTCGTGAACACCGCTGTAGACCAGCGATTGGTGAAGGGTCTCGAAATAGTCCGCTTCCAGCGACGCGCTGTACGAATGATGGGTCACGTCCTTCCTGTGTGTTTCCGTGCCGTCCGTCCGCAGGGCTCTTGCATTCGCAAAAAAAATCGGATTGAAGATGTGCTGCAAGCTGATGCTGTTGGTAAACGTCTTCCTGGTGATATCGAACGGTTTCGAGTCTCGATATCTGAATAAAGTCTCGTAGGACGCCTGCGTCTTGTCTGAGACGATCCACCGGAGCCCGAGATTCAAAGTGGTGTCCAAATCTTCGAGCTCCGTCCCCGGGGTCACGAAGAGCGTCGTAAACGCCCGGATCGAAGAAGTTCGAATCTCCCCGGGAGCATTGGGCTGGGGATCGGTGACGATCTTGATGAAGCGGGCACCATCGACGCGATCGAACGTAATCTCGAAGCGGTTATCGATGGCGGTGTAGGTTGCTCTCAGGACAGTGAGTTCTGTCCAATTCAGCTGGTCGTCACTCCAGAACACCGTCCACACATAGTCGTTCGCTACAGAAGCGATCTCCGCCGGGCTGGCGAGCAACGGGTCATCGGGATCGACCAGCGGCAGGACGTGGACCCTGTTCACCTCCGTCGGGAATCCGAAGGCCAGGCCGACCGAAACCGGGTTGAACGGGCCATTCCTACCGATATTGATGGTCGTGAGCGGATTGCCGGGACTGACCGGTGTGAGCGAGTCGGGATCGTCATCGTCCGTATAAAAGAACCTGAGACCTGCGGGACTCGTTGGCCGCTCGATCTCCTGGTCTCCTTGGGGATCCTGACTTTGATAATTGAACCTGGCGGCGCTGTTCAGCTGGAGCCGATCATCGAAGAAGTCTCTGGCGTACTGCACTCCAGCGTTGTGTATCTGGGTCAACACCCCGGTGCCTTCGATCTTCTCGTCGCTGTCGTGTCTCGTATAGGTGTAATCAGTCGAAATGTCTTGATAGTTGTACCGGGTCTTCAGTACCACTCGGTCGACATTCCGGTCCACCGTATCGTCTTCATCCCAGATGCGGGTGCTCTCGACATCCAGATCAATCATTGGCAATCCGACCGGCCGCCACCTGAAGAGGCCAGCGAATTCTTCGCGAGAGATCTCGATCTTCTCGAAGAACCGCGGATCGAACTCGAAGTGTCGCCGGCGATATGCGGTCCCGGCCGTGTAGAGCGGGTTGTCGAGATTGAGTTCTGCGAAGAGCCATCTGGTTCTTTCGTGGCTACTGGTTTTTTCGGGAAATTGTGGGTCGGTTTGGTCAGTGGAATTCGAGACGTCGATGAAATCGAAGATGCCTCCGGCGCGGAATTCTAGAAATGGGAAGAGCTCTTTTTGAAGGTCCACGTCGTACTTCTGCCTGAAGCGGGAGAACTCGGAATCGGTCTTCTCACCGGTATCGTTGTCCTTCCTCTCGATGTCCGAGAACTGATACTCCAGGTCCGCTCTCAGGTTGATCCGGCCGCCCTGCGCCATGACGCTAGCGGGCCCAGAGGCGATCACGAGGGCGACCACCGCTGCAAACTGGATCTTCCGCGCGACCTGCTGGGGCATCATTCACCTAGAATCGGAAGCCCGCAGCTCCTGACGGAGGGAAACAGCCCAGGTTCCCGAATACATCTCGTCGGTGGCTGTGAATTTTCTCTTGAGCCTAGTGGGGCATTTCGCAACACGGTTCCCGTGGTCCGACCAGTTCACCAGTGGGTCGATGAGCCGATGCGGACGGCCTCGATTTTCTGACGGATGGGGTTCTAGCGCTCCCCCATCAGAACGACGGCATAGCATCTCTCTTCTACCTCGATTACCCCAGAGAGCTTCTGGCTAACGAGGCCCATCCTCTGGATCGTCTCTTTGTCCGATGATGCGACAAACAGGTTGTTTTCATCGCCATCTATCGCGACGAAGGCTGCGTTTCCATCGACCCTGATCGTGTCAATGGGCAGCCCTAACAACGGATCGACGACAGCAACTCCACCCATTCTCTTCCCAACATAAACCAGCCCAGTTTTAGGGTCTAGCTTGATTGATGCAGCACCCATGCCAACGAAAATTCTACCGGTAATACTCAAACTCGTGGGATCGATGACCAGGAGATTCGGAGAGTTCTTCGTAATGACATACAGGCTGGTGCCGTCCTCACTGACGGCACCGCGCAGGGGCGTCTCCTCTAGCGTCTGGGTATTGAAGAGCTCTCGTCGATACAGATCGACGACGGAAATCGAGTTGGACAACGGCTGGATCAAGAAGGCCCGCGCCTCGGCGGGACTCATCACGACCGAAGTCGGCTCCGACGGCAGGCGAACCCGCTCGATTTCGCGCAGCGAGTCGGTGTCGATGATGCTCGCAGTATTCGAGCCGCGGTTGGCCGTTACGAGGATTCTGCCATCGGGTGACAGGCCGAGTTCGACCGGCTCATCGCCAAAGTGCAATCGGACCCTGCGGAAGATCTCTGCGGTACCCACGTCAATGGCCGCAATGGTGGACTCGCCTGCGAGGGCCACATACACCCACTCCCTCCGTTGATCGAGGACGGCGCCCATCGGACCACTGCCCGTCGCAATCGTGTCGATGACCTCCATGGTGTGCTTGTTGAATACGGAAACGACGTTGCTGCCCGTATTCGTGGCAAAACCCATCAGGTTCTTCAGCTGCCGGCGGGGTTTTTCCAGGAAGAAAGTCGGTGTGAAGCTGAACCCGCCGCTGACCAGCTTCTCGGGCCTCAACGAAAGAAACAAGGTGCTGGATGTTTCCCGGATGACCTTGAAATCCTGCTCGATGTACAACGGCTCGTCGGGAATCAGGAGGTCTGCCGCCCCCTCTTCGCCAAGCAGGGACGCCGAGCCCACCCGCAGCGATATCCCGCTGTATCGACCGGGCGGCAACAGCGCAGAAACCAATCGCTTCTGGAGGCCGATCAGATCCTTTCCATACGGCCCGGTATAGGTCTGTTGGAGCGGGATGGTGCCGCCGTCATTCCGGACGGCCAGGATTTCCGTGATGCTGAAGCTGAGCCGGTGCACCTCCTGGGGAAGGGGCTGAAGATACACGCGCAGCAAGCCTTCCGTGCTCGAAACCGGCTGGTAGGCGGGAGGCATCGGCGCGCAGCTCGCTGCGAGAAACGCGAGCAGGCCAAGGATGGCAAGAACTCTTGTTCCCATCACTGCTCACTCCAAATGCCCACTCCCGAGCCACGATCGCCAAGGAGGGCGCAAGGGTTCTCCGCTCCGCTGAGTGCGTAGCACTTCTGGTGCCGGTCTCTGTCCAGAGTAGCAGGCGGGATGCACCGATCAGAAAAAAGGCTGGCGGTACGATCGTACCGCCAGCCCTTCTCATTACACCGAACGAATCGGCTACTTCACATCACAATGTCAACAAATAACCACTAGTCCTTGACGTGGCACTTGTTGCAGAGGGAGCGCTGGAACTCGCCGTACTCTGTCGTGATGTCTCGCCCGTAGTAGTCGGCATTCGGGACCGCACCCATGTCGATCAGGTTCTGCGCGGTCGGCCAACCTTGGGAAAGAAGCTCGTGCTCCATGTCCCATCGGGTGATGTTGTTGAACGCCGAAGCGTGTGCGCGGTGGCACGTCAAGCACATGACGTTGTCAGTGCTATCGGGGCCCACCGTCGACGTCACGGCTGCGAGCAGGATGGCCTTGTCGGTCTCCTGTCGCTCGAACTGCACGAGCGCGTCGAACGAAGTGGCCACAACACCCGTGAAGTCGCCTGTTGCGACATAGGAGTTGTAGTTGGTGGCTTGGCCGTTCAGGAACTCGCCATTGCCCGACGGATGCTTGTGGTTGTCGTTGATGTAATCGCCGTGGCAACCTGCGCACCACTCACCCATGTCCGCCCCGTATGCAGCGTGGCTGACATCCGTCTCGCCATAACCGGCGGTCACGGCAGTCGGCGCGGTCGCGAAACTATCTTCCAGGAGCCGATAGTTACCCGCGATGGTGCCGGCAACCGGAACGGCGCCGTAGGAGCCCGATATGGAGATCGGAAGCTGTCCGTTGGCCGTACCGCCACTCGCCACCTGGCCGTGCGGATCGTGGCAGCTCTGGCAGCCGAGAAGGGCGGAGGGATAGCCACCGCCGGGAGCCGACGTGTTGGTGCCATCGACGGTCAGACCGAAGTCCAGTGCGATGACGTTGTGACCCATGTTGTCGGGATCGGAGGTTACACTGCCGCTCCAGTTCGAGTTCGTGTAGCTCTGGGTCAGCCAGAAGAAGTCACCACCCGGCGACCAGACCGTCGCGTCGGTGCTCAAGCTGTGATAGCTATGAGACGAGCCGGTACCGGCGTGGCAGTTCAGGCAGGTCGAACTGGCATCCGAGCCCTTCAGGAGCGTGGTGTTCGGATTACCCGTAACCGGATTCTCCGGCGAGTTATGCATGCTATGGCAGCCGTCGCAATGTGCGACGCCACCACCGTGGAATGCCGCTGCCGTACCGGGGATACCGGCAACAATCACGGCCAGAGCCGCCACGCCTACTCCCTTGCCGATCTTGCGGCCGACGGCGGTGCTGGTGGAACCGAAGGTCATAATCGCAGTCAACGCAGCGATCCCCGGCACCATTACTCGAATATTCTTACTCATCATTCACCTCATTGTATTGCGATTCAACTGCTTCCGTGTTCCGGCTGGAATCCCCAGAATCCGTCGATGCCATGTCGCTGCCTTGATCGACGACGAACTCCAGGCGATCGATCTCGACTTCTTCGATGATCCGACCGGACTCCTCATGATTTATTGACATGCTTTCACCCGCCTGTGACGGGCTTGCCTCTTGATGCACTACCTTGAAAACACTCACACCTCTATTTGCAGCCTGTCCAACGTAGACGTTGCCGAGGCTGTCGATGGCCAGATCATCTGGCACGATCAAATTTGACGGCTGATTGCCGCGATGACCGAACTCTGTCTGAAACATCATGTTGCGGTCGAAAACCAGAACGACGCTGCGCAACCGATCCGACACGTAGATATATCCCTTGTCATCGGTGGCGATTCCCGCAACGACACCAAACTTCCCCTTCGCGCTGCCGGATTTACCGAATCGCCTCAACTCGCCGCGAGGAGATAGCTTGAAGGCGGAGAACAGGATCGGAACGGTGAAGAAGACGTTCCCCTCGTTGTCGACCGTGAAACCGTTGAGGTCGATGTCTTCGAGTTTCTTCTTTCGCCAGTCATTGATCGACAGCTCGCGCTGCAGTTCTTCGCGGGGTATGAACGGCTTGATCTCGCGGTTCAGGTCGTAACTCTTCTCGAAGCGGCCAGCTTCATCGACCACGAGAACCCTCATGGAATCCGAATCGACCAGGTACAAAGAACCGTTCCGGTGTACCAAGCGGTCAGCCGCAAACCCAGAAAAAGTGGCGGGGACGTTCTGGAGCGAAATTTCGGCGACCTCTTCGCCTCGGAAATTCAGCAGGTGTAGAGCCGAGGTCTGATACCCCCTGCTGAGAACGAAGATGTCGCCATCATCGCCGATCGCGATGTCGGCAGCGCTGCCAAAGCCCTCTGCGAACACGAAGATCTCCATACCGTGTTCGTCGAAGATGCGGATGTCGTTCTTGCGCTGGTGCAGCGCGTAGATCTCGTTCCGTTCGGAGTCGACCGCGAGCTTCGCCCACTGCGACAGCACCGGACCCTCGAAATTGGAGAGCGGATAGCGGAACGAGGCCGTCACTTCGGCGAGTGCCAGATTCACAGGCAGCACCATCAAGAACGCCAGCAGTGCAATTTTCAGGGTTCGGCTCGTCATCGCGAACTCTTTAAATGCAAGGGATATACCGATTCCGATCATGAATTAAACACCTTTAACAACAGCTAGTTACAGGATTTCGAAACATCATCCTGAGGGGCTCTCAACCAATATCTGGGGATACGGCCAAGTACAAAGTGGTGATTTCACCACTTTGCAGGAGTTTCGTTCAATTTTCGCCTGTATCACGAATGCAGATCGGACCGCTTTTTCGCCTGCGTGAAGTGGTCCCCCGAGCCTGGCTGCGCTCGCGGATTGACGTGATCCCATCACCCGTTCTAGGCCACCACCGGCGCACACGATCCAAACCCCGCACGAGCGCGGTGAAATCGGCTGACCGTGGCGAAGCCACGGACGGCGCCATCGCCGCGGCCCTCGAAAACGAGGACACCTCGACGCGCAATCTACAATACGCGTTATTGAGTTGAATAACATGCACGACCAACTCGGGTGCCCAGTAAAATCAGGCTGCCGTGCCATTGCCCGGCGTGTGAAGGACGTACCCTCTCGGAATCCGATCCGCTTCCGGTGCCTTGCATCGCCACCTTCGCGTAGCCGAGCAGGTGGCGGAGTTCACGGATTCAAATATTCTTCTCGCGGTCGCGCAACCGACGGACGGAGAGCTTGTCCGTCGTCCGCAGCCTTCGGTGATGTCGAGGTGAAGAACAGCTCCCGCAGCAGGGCCGGAAGCTGCCTTGAATCGATCGCCTACTCGACGTTGACCTTGGCCTGCTCGACCAGAATGTCGTACGAGTAGCCATGACCGAAATCCTGGTTCGTCTTCAGCGTGCCCTTGATGACGACAAGGTCGCCTGGCTGTGCAGTGTCATCAGTCGTAACCGTCAGATCGTTGGACCCTTCGGCCCCGGATCCGTCCTGAATGTGAATCCAGTTTCGGCCCATGATTCCGGCGTTGAATTTGACCACGCGGCCCCTCACCGAAACTTCCTGTTCAGCCAGCGTTTCTCCTTCGGCAAACAATTCGGCGACCGTCTTGCCTCCCGAAGCCTTCTGGATATTGCTCAAGTCAACCGCAGCTCGAGGGGCTGCCTTCTCAGGAGTGGTGCCGTGCTCGGGAATTGCCTGTTGGATTGCTGATGCCTGCGGTGCCAGTGCTGCACCGCCACCTCCTCCTTTGATGGCGCCGACGAAATAAACGACATCGAAGGCTCTATCCAGCGTCTGACTGTGGAAGTCCATCATGGGCATTCCGTTTGTGAGCATGACGTTCTCACCCACCTGCACAGCGGTCTTCGGGCCTGCGGCCCACACCTTCTGCTCTCCGGTATCCACGAGAACGTAGGTGTATCCCGCCGCATCCATCGTCTCCACGATCGCTCCGGAGATGAACTGCCCTGGAGCCGACTCGGCCTCAGCGGATGCCAGAACGACTTTCGGGGCTTCCACCGTCGGGGTTTCCGATTCAGAACAAGCCCCCGAGAACAGTGTCGCCGGGGCCAGAATCAACAACGGAATCATTCTCTTGGTCACGCGCATTTCAGTTTGTGTTCTCCAGTTCGGCGACCATCCCCGTCCGCTGTCCGGGAGATGAGGAATCGTAAACGATGAGGCGGTCGAAAAAGCAGGCCGCGTTCTGGTAGCGATCGATAACACGCGTTTTGGGGGATGTCGAGATCACATCGCCGGATACCCTGGCCTCGAGTTCAAGGACCACCGCGGGCACAGCGATCTTTTTGAGAGGCTCGAACGAAAGCCGCATCTCGACAGCAGTCGGCGACGCGGCAGTTCTCGCAATGGTGCCATATAAAGGGGCGCAGCCTCATTTCACAGTGGCGATTCAACCAACGGGTGCAATGCTCGAGTCACCGGCTCCTTTTACACTACTGAACGTCGAAAGCCGCGGCGTTCGCGACCGGCCAGGCCGTCACTCTCCGGCGTGTGCCTTACACCAAGGCATTCGCAGCCACTGTTGCGATTGAAGCGCGGGGACGAAAAAAGCGGCGCCCGGCAATTCAGCGGCAGAACATGAGGCATAATGCACACCAACGGACATGGGTGAGACAAAATGCCTCGGTGTCAACCTCGCCTGCGATCGGACCGCCTTGATTGTCCGGCGGAAGTCGAGGAAACTCGTATCTATCGGAGTCGCAATCTCGTTACACACGACTTCGCGCATGCCGGCCAGGGAAGAAGCCGGCAGTCTGTTTGGTCGAAAAGGGAAGTGGAGTCAGCTAATGCTGAAAAGAACTGGCCTCGTACTAGTCGCAACGTACTTACTGGCTGGCGGGCTCTCAGCAGCCCATGCCGCCATTCCAGCGACGGAAAGAACGGCCCTGATCGCTCTCTACACCAGCACCAACGGAGATGGCTGGGTAAACAGATCTGGATGGAAAACACCTCCCCTCGACGTAGATGGGTTCGCGATGCCCGGTACGGAGTGCAGCTGGTATGGCGTGTGGTGCGATGTTGGCGAAACGGCAGTTTGGGCGATCAGCCTGGAAAACAACCTCGTGTCTGGGAGTATCCCGCCGGAACTGGGAAATCTCGGTGATCTCGCCTTCCTCTATCTAAACAGCAACCAGCTGTTAGGCGATATCCCCTTGGAGCTCGGGAGTCTCTCAAATCTTCTCGATCTTTCGCTCAACAGCAATGGATTGACTGGGAGCATCCCTGCGGAGCTACAATACCTCGCGAGCTTGGAAAACCTCTGGCTCAACAACAACAATCTGTCCGGCACCATCCCGCCGGAACTCGGGAGCCTCTCCACACTTCTCGATCTTTCGCTCTACAACAATGGCTTGACCGGGAGCATCCCTATGGAACTGGGAAGCCTCGTAAACCTGGTCACCCTTTGGATCGACGGCAATGTTTTGACCGGAAGTATCCCACTGGAACTGGGAGACCTCGCCAGCCTCGAGTCCCTCTTACTCTTCAACAATCAGCTGTCCGGCAGCATCCCCCCGGAACTGGGAGACCTCCCCAGCGTCAGGGCCCTCTTCCTCAACGGAAATTTGTTGTCCGGCGTGATCCCCCGGGAACTCGGGAATCTCCTCAGCATCGAGGATCTCTTCCTCTACTCCAACCAGTTGTCCGGCAGCATCCCGCCGGAACTTGGAGACCTGCTTACTCTCCAATTCCTCTACTTGAACAACAACCAGTTGACCGGCAGCATCCCTCCGGAATTGGGATACCTCCCCGATCTTCAGCGCCTGCTCCTCAACGGAAATCAGTTGTCGGGTGTCATCCCACGGCAACTGGGGAACTTGGGTTCTCTTCTGTACACCTACCTCGACCACAACGCGCTGACTGGTCCCGTTCCCGTCGAGCTGTTGAGTCTCACCACCTTGTTGAATGGCCGGAGCGATTTCTGCGGCAACTCCCTGTTCACAAGCAATTCCACACTGAGCGACTTTCTCGACACCAAACAGATCGGTGGGGACTGGGTGAGTTGCCAAGTCGGCGCCGTCCCCACGATTTCCAACGTGGGCATCCTGGTGTTGTGCATGCTTCTGGCAGGATCGACGCTCTGGGCCTTGGGGCGCTCCAAGATCGCCGCCAACTGACTCCATCGGTGTTGGCTCGAAGAACCGCATCGGCCCAACAGACCCTTCCGGTCGGCTCGACCAGAAACCCGGTCAATCTCTGACACATTCGGCGCGGTAGGGCCACAATAGTAAGAGCCCCCAACGGCGGGGCCTTTCAAGAGCCGGAGGCAGGACCCCGTCCCAGCGGAGTCCTGCCTCCATCCCGCGCCCTCGCAGGATCGAAGCTCCCGGCTGTTCCGCGGTCCCGTGGAAGGCGAGATGACCCGCGTAATCGGCGCTTCTCTGCTCGGAGTCGATGGCGTCGCTGTCGAAGTCGAAGTCCGTCTGAGTTCGCAGCTACCGCGCATCGACATCGTGGGGCTGCCCGAAGCCGCCGTGCGAGAAAGCGCCGCGCGCGTCCGGGCCGCGATTGCGAGCGTCGGTCAGCGATTCCCCGATCGCAGGATCACCGTCAACCTCGCGCCCGCGAACCTGCGCAAAGGCGGCGCCGCACTGGATCTCCCCATCGCGGTCGGGATCCTCGCAGCGTCGGGCGCGCTGGATTCGGAACCCCTCCAGAAGCTCGGCCTGTTGGGTGAACTCGCGCTCGACGGCCGCCTCCGGCCGGTGAGGGGCGCACTCGCGCTCACCCTCGCGGCCCGCGACGCGGGGTCCCGCTGCGTGATCGTGCCCGTCGAAAACGGACCCGAGGCCGCGCTCACTCCGGGCATCCAGGTTCTCGAAGCCAGCGACCTCGGCGCCGTCTTGCGCCACCTCCTCGAAGATGCACCGCTACCCAGCGCGGAAATTGCGACTCCTGGACCGTCGAGTCGCCGCGTTCCCGACCTCGCGGACGTCCGCGGGCAGGAGCGAGCCAAGCGCGCACTGGAAGTCGCGGCGGCCGGTGGTCACTCAATTTTTTTCTGGGGCTCGCCGGGCTCCGGCAAGACGATGTTGGCCCAGCGGCTGCCGGGCTTTCTGCCCGAGATGGAGTTCGAGGAAGCTGTCGAAGTCACCCGAATCCACAGCGCGGCCGGACTACTCGAGAGTGCGGCCCCGATCGCGGTCGATCGCCCGTTCCGAGCACCGCATCACACGACGAGTACGGCCGGCCTGCTGGGTGGAGGGAACCCACCCGCACCCGGCGAGGTGTCACTGGCCCACCGCGGCGTACTCTTCCTCGACGAGCTGGCCGAATTTCAACGCCACACCCTCGACGCGCTGCGCCAGGTTATCGAACAGCACTCGGTGGTGATTGCCCGAGCCAAGACGTCCTGCGTCTTTCCCGCTCACTTCCAGTTCGTCGCCGCGTCGAACCCGTGCCCCTGTGGTTGGCGGGGCAGCGGCGTACGCGACTGCCGCTGCGACGACGGAACCACCGCGCGCTACACGCGCAGGATTTCGGGGCCCCTCCTCGACCGCATCGATCTTCACGTCTCCGTCGCGCCGGTCGCCTGGTCGCAGATCGACGAACCCTCTCGCGCCCCGTCCAGCGCGGAACTGCGGGCGCGCGTAAATAGCTGCCGAGCACTGCAGCAGAGCCGGAGCAGCGGGGAGGGCTTCCGCACCAACGCAGAAATCCCGGACGAGGCCCTCGATCGCACAGTGCGCGCAACCGCGGATGCGCGCCGGCTGCTCGGTGCGGCAGTAGAGCGGCTGGGCCTGTCCGCCCGGGCCGCCCGCCGCTTGCTGCGGGTCGCGCGAACGATTGCCGACCTCGCTGAGGAAGAGGAGGCGGGGCCGCGAGCCATCGCAGAGGCGCTGAGTTATCGCGCCGCGGAGTTGGGGAGCACGAGCGGAGCAGAAGCCCAAGCGACCGCAGCCAAGCGCTCCACGGCAGCGTTGCGAAAGCAGGGAAGTGTCTGAAAATTGACACCAGCCGTCCGAGAAACGTCACCTAGCCGCCAAATTGCAGATTCCAGATCACGCAACTTCAATCCTTAACTGGCTAAGAACAAATGATTTCCTTATTCTGCCAGGCGCTGGCATGGATCCTGCTACTGCAGCTGGGTGAAGGAGGTAGACGATGCCGGCGATAAGTTCTGCGGTTCCGATCACCAGCGCGCTACCGGACTGCCTTGAAATGACCCTACTAGAACTCGTTCAGGTGATCTGTGACGAGACGAGAGACGACCGGGAGGTCGTCGCAACCGTTCGCCACCTGCTCAGCTCGGGCCAGGTACGCCTCTGCGGAAATTTTCGCTCCTCCGCTCCGAGCATATTCCGATAACGAATCCGATGCAGCGCTCCTGGGCGGCAATGCTGGGACATTGACCGCCAGAAGATCCGAGTGAAAGATCCCGCAGCGGGGGGGAGCGCGACATGGCGGACAGCAAGCGGTTGACTGCCCGAAAGGCGGGGCAAAAACGCTCGCGCGCCAAGAGTTCGACGCCGAAATCCAAGACCGGCAAGCGAGCCGCGAAGCCGCGATCCAAAGCGAGCAAGAGTTCCGCCAAACGGCGCACCGAGGCGAGCGCGAAGACTGCGAAATCGCGCGCCAAGGCGACCGCCAAATCCACCAAGTCACCCGCCAAGGCGAGCGCGAAATCCGGAAAATCGCGCACCAAGGTGAGCGCCCGGTCCGCCAAATCACCCACCAAGTCCACCAAATCGCGAGCCAAGGGGAGTGCCAAATCCGCTGGGTCACCTGCCAAGGTGGTGAAAGAACCCACCAGGCGGTCGAACGCCAGCGACCTCGCAAAACAGCACCGGGACATCTCGGTTTCCGAGTTCTTCGCCAAGAACCGGCACCTGCTCGGCTTCGACAATCCGTCGAAGGCACTGCTCACGACGGTGAAGGAAGGGGTCGACAACTCTCTCGACGCCTGCGAGGAGGCCGGGATCATTCCCGACATCCGGGTGTCGATCAGCCAGATCTCCGAAACCCGCTTTCGGGTCGTCATTGAAGACAACGGCCCCGGCATCCTTCGCAAGCAGGTGCCGAAGGTCTTCGGGAGCCTGCTCTACGGGTCCAAGTTTCACCGGCTGCGCCAGAGCCGCGGGCAGCAGGGAATCGGGATCAGTGCCGCGGGGATGTACGGGCTGCTGACCACCGGTAAGCCGATCATCATCACCACGCGAACTGGCCGCAAGAAAGACGCCCACCACCTCGAACTCGTGATCGACACGAAGCTCAACGCGCCGAAGATCAAGCGCGACGATGTGGTCGAGTGGGACAAGAAACACGGAACGCGCGTAGAGATCGAACTCGAAGGTGCGTACCGAGGCGGGCAGCACTCCGTCGACGCTTATATCCGGCAGATCTCTCTCGCCAATCCCCACGCCGAGATCACGTACGTTCCTCCCAAAGCCGAGGAGCACGGCGCAGAACACGTCTTTTCGCGGGTCACCAACGAGTTGCCGAAGGAGACCGCGGAGATCAAACCGCACCCGTACGGTGTCGAACTTGGTGTATTGATGCAGATGCTCCGCGACACGAGTGCGCGGAACGTGCGGTCGTTCCTGCAGGTGGACTTCAGTCGCGTTTCGGCAAAGACCGCGACCGAGATCCTCGAAAAGGCGAACGTCCCGCCGACACGTCGCCCCGGTGAAGTCAACCGGGATCAAGCCGAGAGCATCCACCAGACCATCCAGGCGACGAAACTCATGGCGCCCCCGATGGACTGCATCGCGCCGATCGGCGAAGAGCTCATCGAGAGGGCGCTGCGCTCGGAAGTCTCGGCTGCATTTTACGCTTCGGTGTCGCGACGCCCCGCCGTTTATCGCGGCAATCCATTCTTGATCGAGGTCGGTCTCGCCTACGGCGGTGACCTCCCCGCAGATCAAACGATCACCGCCTACCGCTACGCGAATCGCGTTCCGCTCCAATACCAACAGGGTGCTTGCGCGATCACCAAGGCGATCGCGGGCACCGAGTGGCGCAACTACCAGATGCAACAACCTCGCGGCGCGATGCCGGTCGGGCCGATGCTGCTGATGGTGCACATCGCGAGCGTCTGGGTTCCGTTTACGTCCGAGAGCAAAGAGGCGATCGCCCACTACCCGGAAATCATCAAGGAAATCCGGCTGGGCCTTCAGGAGTGCGGGCGAAAAGTCGCGACCCACATCCGCAAACAACGCCGCGAAGCGGACGCCGAGAAGAAGCGCGCCTACATCGTGAAGTACATTCCACAGGTCGCCATCGGCCTGCAGCAAATCCTGTCGCTGAATGACGGCCAACGGGACAAGATCGTCTCGAACCTGACTTCAACGCTTGAAAAGAGCCGGAAACTCTAATCATGGCAGCCAAGAAAAAGAAGGCGACGACCAAAGCCGTGCGGAAAAAAGCGGCGTCGAAGAAACCCGGCGCCAAGGCGGGGGCGGGCAGCAAGGTCGAGCAGGAAATCGCGCGTCTCGATCGCCTCACCGTCGATCTGATCTGCAGTACCGCAAAGGACGTCCACCGGGAGATCCTCAAGCAGAACAAACCGGACCTCACGTTTCCGGTGCGCTCGCTAAAGAACGTCAGCTACTCGACGAAGCGCGGCTATTTCGAGATCGGAAAACAGAAGAAAACCCGAACCCTCACCGTAAACACGGTCAAGAGCTTCGCCCAGACACTCCGAATGATGGGGCTCTCGAAGGAACTGGTCGAAGGCAACGACTTTGCGACCAAACGAGACGCCTACTACCAGAGCAAGAACTGGGGCGAAGCCAAATTCGACGAGCAGCCCGAATCCGACACGGTGATGGACGACATCGAGGCGCTCTTTTCGCTTCGCGGCGCCTCGCGCGAGCAACTGCGCTTCGTCCCCGACGAACACGGCGGCGCCGTGGCGGGCCAACTCATCGTTCTCGATCCAGATCGCGAAACCGGCGCAGTCGAGCGAATCGATTGCACGCGTTTTGGGTCCGGTGCTTACTCGATCCCCTCGAATGTCGAACACCTCTCCTTCGAGACCAACGCGAAATTCATTCTCGCAATCGAAACCGGGGGTGTATTTCAGCGCCTGCAGAGCCACAAATTCTGGCAGTCATCGAATTGCATCCTGGTTTCGATGGCGGGCGTCCCGACCCGCGCGACGCGAAGATTCATTCGAAAACTCTCGGATGAGTGCAAGATCCCCGTCTATGCGTTCGTCGATTGCGACCCCTACGGGATCTCCAACATCTACCGCACGCTGAAGGTCGGTTCGGGCAACGCCGCTCACATCTCCCAGTTCTTCTGCGTCCCCCAGGCGCACTATCTCGGCGTCACGCCCCAGGACATCATCGACTACGATTTGCCCACCCACCCGCTGCTCGATGTCGACATCAAGCGCGCGAAAGACGCGCTCAAGAACGATCCGTTCTTCCGGACCCACAAGCCGTGGCAGAAGGCGATCGAACAGCTGTTGAAGATGGGCGTGCGCGCCGAGCAGCAGGCGCTCGCGAAGTGGGGTCTCAATTACGTGATCGAAGAATATCTGCCGCAAAAGCTCGCTCAGCCGGCCAAATTCCTGCCCTGAGCGGGGTGGTGCAGATCTTTCTGCGGCGTCGAGGTACGTTCAGACGACCCCAGGAGTGGAATTCATGAAGGGAATCCTGTTGGCGGGCGGCGCGGGCACACGCCTCGACCCGATTACGAGAGGCGTGAGCAAGCAGCTCCTGCCGATCTACGACAAGCCGATGGTCTACTACCCGTTGGCCACTCTGATGCTCGCGGAGATCCGAGAGATCCTGCTGATCTCCACTCCCGAAGATATCGGCGCCTATCGGCGCCTGCTCGGCGACGGAAGACAGTTCGGGCTCGAGATCCAGTACGCCGAACAGGCGCGACCCGAGGGGATCGCCCAGGCCTTCCTGATCGGACGAGATTTCGTCGGCAGCGATCACGTCGCGCTTTCGCTGGGCGACAACGTCTTCTACGGCCACGGCATGCCGGAATCACTTCGCCGCGCAGCACAGCGCGAGCGCGGCGCGACGGTATTCGGCTATTGGGTCAACGACCCCGAGCGCTACGGGAGTGGTGGAGTTCGACGCGAACCGAAACGCCGTGGGAATCGAGGAAAAACCCGAAAAACCCCGCTCCAACTACGCGATCACGGGCATCTACTTCTACGACAACCGCGTGCTGGAGATCGCAGCGGGATTGAAACCCTCGACCCGCGGCGAACTCGAGATTACCGACGTCAACCTCGAATATCTCCGCGGCGGCGATCTCCACGTCGAGCTGCTCGGGCGTGGCGTGGCGTGGCTCGACACCGGGACGAACGAATCGCTGCTCCAAGCCTCCAATTTCGTCGAAACCATTCAGGAACGACAGGGCTTGAAGATCGCGTGTCTCGAAGAGATCGCGTTTCGCCAGGGCTACATCGACCGGGACCAACTCGAGAAGCAGGGCGAGCAGATGGGCAAGTCGAGCTACGGCGCCTACCTGCTGCGACTCACAAAAGAGAACCTGCCTTGACGCGATTCATGGAGACCGCAATCCCCGGGATCATCCTCATCGAACCCACGGTTCACCGCGATGATCGCGGCTTCTTCTTGGAGAGCTACCGCGAATCGGAATACCGCGACGGCGGCATTCGCGCGCGCTTCGTTCAGGACAATCACTCGTCCTCGGTGAAGGACACCCTGCGCGGGCTACACGGACAGAATCCCAACCCGCAGGGAAAACTGGTGCGCGTCATCGAAGGAGAGATCTTCGATGTGAGCGTCGACGTGCGCCGGGGATCGCCGACCTACGGCAAACACTTCGCGACGCGCCTTTCGGCCGACAACTTTCACCAACTCTACATCCCACCAGGCGTGCTCCACGGCTTCCTGGTCACGAGCGACGTTGCGCAGGTGATCTACAAATGCACCGATTTCTACCGCCCCGAAGCGGATTTCAGCGTCGCGTGGAACGACCCAGAATTCGGCATCGCCTGGCCGATCGAGTCCCCGATCCTCTCGAAAAAGGACCGCTGCGCGCCCCGGCTCGAGGACGTCGAGAGCCAGCTGATCGACTACGCGCCGTAGCCGGAAATCCGCCCTGGAAACGCGGATTTACAGCCTATGCGAACACGATCGCAAGCCGGCTGTAGAAGGGAGTGGGAGAGGATCCGTCAGATCTCTTCTTCGATCTTGCACTCTTCGTCGTAGGGGTCGGCCGTGAGCCGACACGGCGAACCGCAGTAACTGCAGTAGACCTCGTCGCCGGGCTTTTCGTCGCCACCAAGCGCGAAGTCGGCGTCGCAAATCGGACAGCTGAGTTCGATGAGTGCCACCCCTGACGGATCGGAGGATTTCGAGGGCAGCTTGAGCGAACCCTACAGCGGGGGCGCGTGGGGCTCTACGGCGCCTCGTGAGGCTCGGAGAGGGGTTCGAAGTGGACCGCGGCGTCCCAACCGGGGGTCGAACGAAACTCGCCGTCGCCCTCGATCAACAGCCCCTCGCAATCCGCCTGAGCGGCGACCAGAGCGAGCCCCGTATCCGCATCCAGGACGAGGAGCGCGAGGCTGAGCGCCTCGGCCAACGACGCCCGCCGCGAAACCACGACCGCCTGGCGTGCGCGCATCAGCGGCTCGCCGCTGCGCGGATCGATGATGTGCCCGTAACGGCGGCCGCCGATTTCGACCCACTGGCCCTGGCTTCCCGAGACCGAGAGCGCCTGGTCGCGAAGCGTGATCAGGCCCGCGAAGCGGCCCCTTGGCCCGCGGACCAGCAAGCGCCAGCCCGCGCTGTCCGCAGGAGCTCCCACCGCCCAGCTGCTGCTCTGGCCGAAATTGAGCAACGCGCTCTCGATCCCGTGCCGTTCGAGCAGCGGGAGCATCCGGTCGAGCGCGTAACCCTTGGCGATCCCCCCGAGATCCAGCTTCATACCGGCTTCGCTGAGCGAAATCCCCTCTTCGGAAACCACAGAAATCAGATTCGAGCCGACGCGTTCGCGGGCAACCGCCAACTCGAGGGCGGTTGGCGCCGCGTCTCGATCGGCGGCCGCCATCCAGAGGTCGACCACGGGGCCGATCGTCACATCGAAGGCGCCCCGCGTGAGCTCTGAGTAGGCGATGGAGCGCTGCAGGATCTCCTCTACCTCGGCGTCGACCGGCTGCCTGCCGCGACCGGCCGTGCGGTTGAGTCGGCTGACATCGCTCTCCGGATCGTAAATCGAAAGCAATCGATCGAGCCGGGATGCCACCTCGTAGAGATCGTCGAGCGCCCTGGCGGCGGGCTTCGGCTCGAGACCCTCGAGCGTGATCTCGAGCACGGTTCCCATCGTATAGCGACCGTCCGAAATCACCCGCTCGGGTATCGGATCGGAAACACACCCATGCGTCAGAATGAACAGCAGCGCAGCGCAAGCGGTGCGGAAGATCAAGAGCCCGGAGCTTCGTCAGGTGATCCGGACGACTCGCCGTTGTAATTTTGCTGTGAGCCCGCGAATACCGACCACAGCGAAACGGCCACGAGCACGGCGAGGCTGGCTTCGAGCAACAGAAATCCCGCGATCTTCAGGTAGGCGAAATTCGGGCTTGCGAAGCGGACCAGCCATCCCGCACCCTCGTCGAGAATCGCCGAAAAAAACGGCACGATGATCAGCCAGGCCTTCGTAGTGTTTCGAAGGGGAACAAAGAGTATCAGGTGGGTCAGCACCAGGAGCAGCATCCCCATCGCGAAGAGATGGAAGTGCGAGACCTCGAGCAATCCCTGATAGCTGCGCGGCGAGAGAAATTGTTCCTCGGACCCGAGGTAGTAGTCGATCACGGAGCTCGCGGTGAGGCTCATCTTGCTGAAGTAGAGCAATGCGTTCGTGAGCCACAGGCCCGATTACATAGAGGGCGTAGAGCACGACGATGGTCTGGAGCAGGCGATTTCGAGTCCACTCGCCGGTAATCACGAAGCGCACGCGTCAATCCTCGCTGTGGAGAAGAACCTCGTAGAACGCGAGGGCTCGTCGGACACCGCGGGTCGTAGCGCGGGCCGAAAGTGTGGCTCCGACCACTCCGTGGACGTCTCCTCCGACGCGAAGTGGGGCTTCGATGGATCGATTGTCGAACTGCCTGTACCAGCGATCCGTCGGTTTGTACTCGAGCGGCTCGTGGAAAGCCAACACCCGCAGGGATCGAACTTCGCCTGCAGGGCTCAATACGACCATGAACGCCTCCGGCAATGTGCGAACGTTGTGGATGTCGATCAACGCGTAGCCGAGTACTTTGCCTTCGCGCATTCCCGTATAGATCTTCACGAGCCTGGAATCGAGTTCGCACTTGGCGAGTGACTCGATTTGAGCGACCTGATCCTCGTCGAGAACGAAGGTATTCGACGCCACCTCCTCCGCGTCGGGGAACGCCAACTCGAGCGCTTCACTCTGGGAGAAGAAGACCTTCCCCTGGGCGCTTACAGCGATGAAGGCGGTGAGCAGCCAGACGACGACACCTGCAGACCTAGAAAACAAAACCGACCCCCAGGTTGAATTCGTCGGGCAATCCGCCCGACTTCGCGACGCGGTTGCGGTAATCGGCCTTGATGACGACTCGCGGAATCGGTTGAAAGGATAATCCGACCGTGTAGATCTCGATCTCTTTGCTCTTGTCACTGGAGAATCCGCTCGGGATATCGCGCTGCGTGTCGTAGTACGAATAGCGAAAGAATGGCTCGAGGGTCTTTTCGCTGCCGGGAAAGAAGAGCGGCATGAGGTCGTAGGCGACCTCGCCGTAGACGCCGAGCATCTGGCCAGCCGACGGCCTCGCCCGCGGAGAGCTCGCCAGTACCGCCACCCAGTCCGACGGGACCGAGCGCACGTGTCAGGTCACCACTATCGCCAATTTCAGCCATGGTAAATAGCGATCGAAGGTGCAGACCGTAGTCCTCGTATTGCGCGTGGACTTCCCAGATCGTCGTGGGTGTGTCGGGAATTTCGACCGTGTAGGAACCAAAGGCTCCCGAAACGCCAACATCTTGATTCTGGCCGGAATTTCCGTGATAGACGGATGCCCCGACGAGAACCTGGTTGATCGGCGTCCAGTCGAGCCTCGCAACGAACGCGAGGTGTTCGGCGAGCGCGCGATTGCCCTTTTGGCGGCCCCCGCGCAGGCCACCTGAATCGAAACCCTCCGCGTTGAAGCCGTTGATCACGAAGGCCTGGTAGTCGACCTGCTCGTAGAGCGTTCCGTGGATTCCAACACCGTTCTCACGCCAGGTCGATGGGATGATCTGACGTTCGATCTCGGGGCGATGCACGCCGAAGTAGGAAACGGGCTCGTGGATTTCGTTGATGAAACCCATCGGCGCGAGCACCAACCCCGCGCGAATGTTCGCCCAATCGCGGAGCAGGAAGTCGAGGTAGGCGAACTCGACAGAAACGCTTCCGCCGCTGGAACTCTTGGTGGAACCGGTTGTCGCGTGCTCGAACTCGATCTCTGCATTGAAGAGGATGTTGTCGGTGAACTTGTAGCCGGTGTAGAGCACCATCCGGAGCAGGTCCGCGCGATTCTTGGCGTCGCCTTTGTCGCCGACCAGGGCGCTGTAATAGCCCTCGCCGTATCCGCCGATCGACAGGCCGCGATCGAGGCCGTAGATCTTGGAGGCGGCCGGGGCGAGGCCGAATTTCGAGGACAGGGGCTGGTCTTCCGGAACCGCGAGTTCGCGCCGCGTGCGCTCGAGCTCGTCCGCGAGGACCGCGACCGTTCGCTCGAGTTCCGCGATGCGATCTTCATGGGCAGTGGCTTCGTCCAACGCATCGGCAGCGGCGAGCCCCGCGAAGCCCAAAACCGCGATCGCCCCAACCAGCCAACGAGCGGCCAACGGCATGCCCCCTGCCCTCAGCTCCAGCTTCTGCGCCATCTCAACCTCCTCCTGTTTTCTCTTGGTTCGGCTTGATCCATATTGAAATTAACATTCAATTTCAATTAGAACATGCGCAGACTAACCGGATGAGTGGCTTGCTGTCAACTGGGAGAAAAAAGCCAGAAAACTGGCCAAAAACCCGCCAAAGAGCGTCAAATCTCAATTATCTGGGTGTTTTTGGCTAGATCGGCGTATCCGTAGCTATTTGGCGACTTCCCCAGCGCAAGTATCGCAGTGCCCGTAGAGCTCGTGCCGGTGGCGCAGGACGCGGAATTGGTAGCGCTCGGCGATTTCCATCTGGGTTTTCTCGATCATCGCGCATTCGAACTCGATGATCTTTCCACAGCGCAGGCAGACCAGGTGATCGTGGTGTTCCTGCTCGATCTCGTAGCGGGTGACGCCGTCATCGAACCGCCGTTCGCTCGCCAACCCCGCGTCACACAAGAGCTTCATCGTGCGGTAGACGGTCGTGTAGCCGATATTCGGATGTTCGGTGCGAACCCGCGAGTGGATATCCTCGCTGGTGATGTGGCCGGTCGCTTCGAGAAAAGCGGCGAGGATCGCTTCGCGCTGCTTGGTGTGCTTGAGGTTGTGCTCCTCGAGGTACTGAGAGAGCGACCTTTGTTCGACCTCGTGTGACATAGAGCCACATTAATCGAGCGAGCTGAGCGATTCAACCACTTTGCGACCGCTGCTGACTGACGCGAGCGGCGCGAAGGCGAAACTCTTGTGCTTTGACCGAGCGTTAGAGGCGCGCGGCGAGCGCCTCGGCGAGTTCGGCCACCTCGTCGTCGAGGTCCTCGGCGAGCATCCGGATTTGAGAGCGCAGACCGCCCGACGCCTTGAAGCCCTCGGCCTCACAGGCGACTTGCAGCGCTTCGAGGCCACCGACCACCAACTCGGTGTCACCGGAATCCAGGAACATCCCCAACAGGGCCGCGTCCTCCGGAAAACCCGCGACGTCGCGATACTGTCGGCAAGCGTCGGCGAGCTCGCTGGTGCCGTGGGCCGCACGGACCGCTGCGCCGAGCTTCTCGACCTCGGCTCCTCCCTTGGTCTTCGAGAAGAGTCCGTCGAGCTTCTTGATGTACTGCTTGGTGACGGCCTCTTCTTTGGCCTTGGAGATTCCCTTCGGCCGCTGCTCCCGCGGCGACGACTGGCCGTCGCGACGCCGTCGATCGCGCTCGCTGAAGGAGAGCTTGTCTCCGTCGTTCCAGCTTCGATCGTCACCACTCATGGTCGTTCTTCTCCGACGTGGGCTTGCACAACGCGAAGATTCTCCACCGCAGCCGCGTTTCCACAATCGAGAGCAACTGCGCGACGAAATGCGAACTCCGCGTCGCGCTCGCGCCCAGCCGCCTGGTAGGCGAGCCCGAGGTGGTTTTGCACCTCCGAGGCTTCTGGCAACAAACCCGCGGCGCGTTCCAGCTCTGCGATCGCCTCTGCGGAGTCGCCGCGGTCGAGTGCGCTCGTCCCGCTCTGATACAAGCGCGCTCCCCGAAAGCTCGAGCATCCCAGCGCGAGAAGCGCCACGCAGAGCGCGCATCCGACGCGGAGCCAGGTGGTGCGAAATCGAAACGACATCTACCCCGGTTTAACCGCCCGACGGTTACCGCGCAACACGATCGAATTGCCGGAGTGGGATCGGCCATGGTACCCATCGCCCGCACAGAGGGTGCGGATTCACCACCGCAGGCGGGATCCAATAACCGCCGCTCGCGGAGCGACGGCAGCGGAGACCCTCCCCTTCCCGGCTGAGAAAACCCGGAAGGTGACCCCCAGGGCCGTGCACAAGGCGCGGCCTGCTTCGCTTCCGGAGTTCTCGTGACACCCTTACCCGAAATCGCACCCCCTTCGTCACCGGCCCCGATCCGGAGCGGCGGGCTCCGCGAGGTGATCCTGCTCGCCTTCCCGGTGGTGCTCACCCAGCTCTCGACGAGCCTGATGGGCGTGGTCGATTCGGCAATGGTCGGCCGCATCGGTGCGACGGAACTGGCCGCGGTGGGATTCGGCGGGATCTGGCTCTGGACCCTGTTTTCGATTCTCTTCGGAACCGCGAGCGGCATCCAGACCTTCGTTTCGCAAGCAGACGGCGCAGGCGACTCGGGAGGCTGTGGATCCTGGGTGTGGCAGGGATTCTACGCGTTGATTCCAGCCGCGATCGTTTTGATCGCGATCGTCGCCTGGTTGCTCGAACCCGCGCTCGCGTTGCTGGGACCCTCGCTGGAGATGCGCAGCCTGACCGCGGATTACGTCCAGGCGCGACTGATCGGAGAACTCGGCTTCGTGGTCGTGATGGTGATCAACTCGTTCTATCGCGGGCTCGGTGACACCCGAACACCGTTGTACATCACACTGGTTGCAAACGCGGTCAATGTCGTCCTCGACTACGGCTTGATCTTCGGAGAACTCGGTCTACCGAAATGGGGCGTCGCGGGAGCCGGCGTCGCGACCGCAATCGCGCAGTGGAGCAACGCAATCGTGTTGCTCGTGATCTTCCAACACCGCTCGATCGCAAAACGCTGCAATACCCACCCCGTTGCGTTGAACCCAAAACAGATCAAGCGCTTCCTCTGGACGGGTGCGCCGATCGGTGGCCAGTGGTTCATCGGCATGATGTCATTCTCCGCGTTTACCACGCTCGTGGCGCGGATGGGAGACACATCGATGGCGGCGAGCCAGGCCTTCGTGATGCTGCTCTCGCTTTCCTTCATGCAGGCGGTCGGCATCTCGATCGCGACCGCAATCCTGGTGGGTCGCTACATCGGCGCCGGACACCCTGCCGCGGCGAGTCGCACGTTTCGCTCTTCACTCCTGCTCGGCGTCTCGCTTTCGATTTGCATTGCGATCGCATTCATCACGATCCCGATCCCACTGCTTCGGATCTTCACCGACGATCCGGAGGTGTTGGCGTTGGGGCGACCGCTGCTGCTGCTCGGCGCGCTCTTCCAGCTTGCAGACGCCGTGGCGATCATCTCCGAGGGTGCACTGCGAGGCGCTGGTGATACGCGATGGCCGTTCGCGGTGGAAACCGCGTTGGGCTGGGGGCTTCTGGTTCCGCTCGCGTACTACGTGGGAGTGGTTCTCGATTACGGCCTTACCGGAGCGTGGCTGGCCTCACTTCTGCACATCACGCTTTTGGCCGTGACGCTCTCCCTGCGCTTCCGGTCGAATGCCTGGCAGCAGATTCAAATCTGATCTGAAGGTCCCAGGGGATCAACCCGTGGCGCTCAGCCGGGCAATCGGATCCGAGCGACGACGGGCAGATGATCCGACGCGCGCTGAGCCGCGCGGCTGTCGTACGCAGAGATATCGACCAGATCGACACCGCTGGTGTAGATCCGATCGAGCGCCAACACGGGGCGCGCCGCAGGAAAGGACAGCGGGAACTCGATCCCGGCCGTCATCCAGGGCTCTGAATCGAGAGCGCGGGTTGCGGGGCAACGCCTCCAGGCATTCATGTCGCCGAGCAGCACCGTGGGGCCGCGACCGAGCTGCGGATGCCCGAGCAACGCGCGCACCTGTTTGTGACGCGTGCGATCCGCAAGTGCGAGATGAGTCGCGACTACCTCGAGCACACCCTGATCGAAGGGAATCTGCGCGGCAACCGCGACGCGTTTTTCGAGCCTCGAGTAGGAGAGGTCGAGCATCGAGACGCCGCCGATCGGCCAGCGCGAAAGGATCGCGTTGCCGAGTTCGCCCCGCTTGTGAACACGGGTCGCCGCAAACGTCACGTGCATCCCCAACGCCTCGGCGAGCGCTTCGAGCGGATCGTCGCCGCGATGGGGTCGCATGACCTCCTGCAGTGCGATGACATCCGCAGCCATTTCAGAGATGACGAACGCGGCCCGCGCGGGATCCGAAGCGCCCCTGCCGTTGATTCCGGTCCACCGATGAACGTTGTACGTCGCCACCCTGATCTCTCGCCGCATCGGGCGCGGCGTCACGGAGAGTGCGGGCGCACGCAAAAGGCAGAGATGTGGCGTGTCGAGGTGCTGGGGACCCGGCTTGCTGGTGCTGCGCTTCGCACGCGCTGCGCTCCGCGCCGCCTTCTTCTTGGCCCTCTTCTTCTTTGCGGTCACCACCACCTCTCCACGCGAGCGATTCGACTCGCCCCCACGCACCATCGGCCCCTGAAGCTGGCAAGTAAACCCCGGCGATTGGGAGCCGGGTGATTTGACGAACCGCCGAGACAAGATAGTCAGCCCCTCCTGTGGTGAAGAACCCACATTGATGAGATAAGCCGGGCGCCGAATGCGCCGATACAGTCTCAGTCATGGCTAACCACAATTCCAACGGCGTCAAGAATCGCCCTGATACGTCTCGCGTGCGGCAGGCCGCGCGCGAGCTTCTAGCGGCGGTGGCAGAAGAAATCGACGAGGGTGCACTCTCACCCAAGGCCTACGAGCGCACCTTGCGGGAGATCGAACGGTTGCGCGGGCAACCGCTCTTCTACCGGGCGGTGAGCGGCGGGACCGGCAGCGGCGCGCGCGTTCGACTCGCAGACGGGACCACCCGGATCGACTTCATCTCGGGAATCGGCGTCTACGGTTTCGGACACAGCGACCCCGATCTGCTCGAAACCGCCGTCGTCGCCGCGGCCGGCGATGCCGTCTACCAGGGGCACCTCTTCCCGGGTGGCGAGTACCTGAAACTCTCGAAGGCACTGCTTCGGCACGCGGGCAAGCAGATGAAACACGTCTGGTTGTCGATTTCCGGCTCCATGGCGAACGAGAACGCCCTCAAGCTGATCCTTCAAAAACACGCACCGGCCGATCGCATCATCGTCTTCGAAGGCGCCTTCGCGGGCCGGACGCTCGCGATGGCAGAATTGACGGACCGGCCCAGCTACCGCGAGGGATTGCCGCTCCGAGGCAACGTGCTTCACGTCCCCTTCTTCGATCCGAGCGATCCGCACTCGATCGAACGCAGCGTCGCGGCGCTCGAAGCTCACCTGAAACGCCATCCGGGTCGAGTCGCCGGCATGCTATTCGAACTCATCCAGGGAGAGGGCGGTTTCAATACCGCGCCGCGCGAGTTCTTCAGCGCCCTGATGGAATGTTGCCGATCCGCAAAGATCGCAGTCTGGGTGGATGAAGTGCAGACCTTTGCGCGCACGGGCGAACTCTACGCGTACCGGACTTTTGATCTCGAGGAGTACATCGACGTCGCGACGGTCGGCAAGGCACTACAGGGCAGCGCCGTGTTGTTCCGCAAAGCCTACAAACCGCGCCCTGGACTGATCGCGGGGACTTTTGCGGGATCCACGGTCGGCCTTGCGGTCGGTGCTCGAATCATCGAGCGCCTCGAATCCGACGGCTACCTCGGAGCGGAGGGTCGAATCGCAGTTCTTGGCAGACGCTTCGAGCGCCGACTGGACGCACTCCGCAAACGACTATCCCGACAATATCGGCGAATGCTCGGGAATAGGAGCGATGCAGGCTTTTGTTCCCTTCGACGGATCCGAAGAAATCGTAACGGCGATCGTGCACGCGGCGTTCGAAGAGGGCGTCATGGTGTTCGGAACGGGAAGCAGTCCATCGAAGATTCGCATGCTGCTTCCCGTGAACACGACCGACGAAGAACTCGAAGCGGGCTTTACGATGCTCGAAAAAGCCATTCGGCGCGTCGCCGAGGAGCGGGAACTCTTGACCTGATCGAAGCACGCCGACGGATTTGCGACCGCGGCAGAGCCTCAACTCAGGACCCTTGCATGAAGCTTCCGTGCTCGTTCAACCAGGTGCCGAATTCGTCGAATACTTCTGGCAGATAGTGGCCTTCCAGCAATGTGATCTCATCACCGATGTAGGTCGCGATCTCCTTTCCGGTCAGCACGAGATCAGGCGCGCCCGTCTTCGTATACGTAACCTTCCACATCGTGAAGACCCCGCCCCGCTCTTCCCGCGGCCCGTCGAAGTATTCGACCTTTCGAGAATCGAACTTCCGATCGAATGACTCGACGTCTGCGCGCAATTGCTTCAGCACACCATCGCGACCCGTGATTTCTATGTCGCCGCCGTAATAGGATCGATAGGTGGCGTTCGCAGCAAAATAGGGCGCCAGCCGTGACCAATCGTCGTCGTGGTAGGCCTCCTCGAGCGCCGCCGTGTACTCCTTGAAGCGTTCGATCATTCCCATGACCAGACCTCCTCTTGGCTCCCGACTATTTTACGCTCCATGCGCCGGCGCAGACAAGCATTTCCTCCGGGCGACGACCCAGCGTCTCGACACCGTCTCTCTCACCAATTGCTGTAGGGTTTCGGCGTCAGAGTTCGGCGCGGGTCGGCGAGGCTAGACTTCCCGGTGCCGGAACGAGCGCCGTTCAATCTCGGAGGGGACAGCAGAGTGAGCAAACACGCCAAAACCGAACACCCGAGTCCAGGATTTCGTCGCAGAACGTTGGAGCCCCTACGGGCTTTGCGGATCGCGCGGTATCGGAAGCGGACCTCCGTTGCCTCTTCGAAGCAGCGCGCTGGGCCGCCTCTTCGCATTCAACGAACAGCCCTGGAGCTACATCGTGGCGACGAGAGGCGCAAGAGGCACGCAGTTCGCGCGCCTGCTCTCGTGCCTCGTGGAGGCCAACCAGGACTGGGCGAAGGCCGCGCCGGTTCTCGCGCTCGGTGTGGCGACACTCGATTTCGAGCGCAACGGGAAACCCAACCGCGTCGCGCTTCACGACCTCGGCCTGGCCACAGGCAATCTCATCGCGGAAGCCACCGCACGCGGTTTATCGGTGCACCAGATGGGCGGGCATCCTTCCGGATCGCGCGAGAGAGATCTACCAGATCCCGGAGGGGTCAGAGGCGGTGACCGGGATTGCGATCGGTTATGCGGGCGATCCCGATTCGCTCCCCGAGGAAATCCGGAAACGCGATCTCACTCCCAGAGAGCGCAAGCCACAGCGGGACTTCGTGTTCGGCGCTGCCTGGCGAGAACCCTTCTAGGCGAGCGCCTTCGCGATCGCGCGCAGCCTCATTCGGGGGGCAACAACGCGAGGCCACACTCAGCGCATTCGGTCGCTGTCGGCGAGATCGATTCGCCACAGGCCGGGCAATCGTCTGCGCTGATCTCGGATTGGCCGAAGTCTTCCGGGATATCGGGGATCTGCCGCTCGGTATGGGCGAAATCGATTTGAGCCGCGGTCTCGGCGTGCTCGGCGAGTACGAATACTCCAAAGGGAAGGTTTTGACCCGGCTTGCGCCGATTGCCCTCGTCCGCGTCGGCTTCCGCCGCCTGAACCCGATGGGGAATTCCAGCCTCTACGAGATGCTCCGAGAGACTCATCGCCCAACCCATCGATGCGGCCCGCACACAGACCAGTTCGGATGCCGGAGGCAGTTCTTCGGGCGCGTGCTGCGCGGACTGCTCGCCCTCCAGAACCAAAGCCACATCACAGTGGACACAGACCGAGGCGGTGTGCAGGTATTCTTCACCGCACTGGGGGCAAACCTTCGGGGGCATGGGCATCGCGAGACCTCCGACGGGATTATACGCGGGCCGAGCCCCGATTGAAGGGTTGCGGGCCCAGGGGGTGTCGTGCAACGATTTCGGTTCCAATGCGCGCCCTGACCTACGATGGCAAGACCGCGACCGTCGCCGACGTTCCGAAACCGGAACTCGCGCAGGATTCAGCGCTCGTGCGCGTCACGGTCGCGGGCGTCTGCAACACCGACCGCGAACTCGTCAAGGGCTACATGTCGTTTCGCGGGATCCTCGGCCACGAATTCGTCGGCGTCGTCGAAGACGGGCCCGAGGAATGGCGCGGCGAACGCGTCGTCGGAGAAATCAATTTCGCGTGCGAGAGTTGCCCTATCTGCTACGAGGGGCTCCAGCGCCACTGCCCCTCTCGCCGTGTCATGGGGATCCTCGAAGCCGACGGAAGCTTTGCGGAATACGTGAATGTCCCGATCTCGAACCTCCACACCGTTCCGCCGAGCGTCTCCGATGACATCGCGGTCTTTGCAGAGCCGCTCGCGGCCGCCTACGAGGTGCTGGAACAGGTTCACGTCATGCCCAACCAGGAATGCGTGGTGCTGGGCGACGGAAAACTCGGGCTGCTCGTCGCGCAGGTCTTGCGTCAAGCGGGCGCGCAGGTTCTGGTCGTCGGTCACCACGAGAAGAATCTCGAAATTCTCGCGCGACGCGACATCCAGACCGTGCAAGAACAGCACTGGAACCCCGACCTGTACTCGCTGGTCGTCGACGCCACGGGCTCGATCGGCGGCCTGCGAATGGCGCTGGCCGTGACGCGACCGCGCGGCACCGTCGTGCTCAAGAGCACGACCGCCACCAAAGCCAAATTGGATCTATCGACCCTGGTCGTCAATGAAATCCGTGTCGTCGGTTCTCGCTGCGGCCCGTTTCCGCCGGCTCTACGGGCCCTCGAAACGGGAAGTATCGACGTCTCGTCGCTGATTACGCATCGCACTTCACTGGCAAATTGCGACGAAGCCCTCCGGCGCGCCGGGGATGCCGGTCAACTCAAGGTCCTCATCGACGCGCAGTGAATGCTAGCGGGGCAGCGGGGACGTTGTTGAATAGTTGAATTGGGGGACGTCATTGAAGTTCCACCGACATCCCCGAGTTCGCGTCCCCCAATTCAACTATTCAACAACGTCCCCGCTGCTAATCTTCGATTCGCGCGGCGAGGATCCGCTTCAGCCGAGATTCCGTGCGGCGCATGTGGATCGTCTTGCCACCGTGAACGGTGACGAGGCCCGGCTTGGACCCCTTCGGCTTGCGGACATTTGCGATCGGAACCGCGTGAACGTCCGCGCGGCTCGCGTTCTTGGCTTTCGAGAAGTGGACGGCGAGTTCGCAGGCGTCCAACAGCGCCTCGGAGGGCGGATCGGTGCGACCTTCGGTGCGCAAGATGACGTGGCTGCCGGGTGCGCCGTCGAGGTGGAAGAAGAGATCCCGGCCGCGCGCCAGTCGCACGGATAGATGGTCGTTTCCGGCGGCACTGCGCCCAACCCAGATTTCCAATTCTCCGGCAGTTCGGTAACGGCGCGGCATCAGTCGATTGGGAACGACGTGCTTGCCGAGCTTTCGCTCCGTGGGCGCGCTCGCCGAGGAGCGCTGAGCGGGTGCTGCGGGCGCAAATTTGTCGACGAGCTTTCGGACCGCGGGCTGTTCGGCGAACTCTTCGAGGGCCTCGCGGCCCGCGTCGGGATCCGCGACGAGCGACTGAAAGCGATCGATCGACTGCTGGAGCTTGGCCCTCGACTCGCCCACATCGGCGTGGCGTGCGCCCGCTTTGGCCAGGCTTCGCACGGCCTTCCGATAGCGCTTGAACAATCGCTCCAGGTTCTCTGCGGGCGCCAATTTCGGATCTAGCGCAATCGCGACGGGTTCGCCTGTCTCGAAATCCGCGATGACGATTTCGGAATCTCCGCGCTTCACCTCGGAGAGCGCGCTCTTCAGCAACTCACCATCGCGCTCCAGCCGGCTCGCCGTTCGCGCTTCTTCGAGGCTTTCTTCCAGCTTTGCGAGTTTTCGATCCAGCGACTTCGCTTCTTTCCGCAACGCGCGCTCGATGCGCCTGTGCAGGTCGTCGACCTCCCCGGCGCGCTCGACCTCTGCGTACACCGCCTCGATCTCGAACAGGAATCGATCATCGGGTGCCGCTTCGAAACGGTCTTCGTCATCTCCGGGGGGCCTGGACTCCGGCGAGCGCCACGGATCCCCGATTTTCAGCTCCGGCCGGGTCTCGCTCAGCGGTCGCAGGGACGCGACGACCGATCCATCGGCGCTGAGCAGGTAGATGTTGCTGCGAGCGCCGAAGATCGCGAGGAGCAGATCGAAGTCTCCCTCGTCGGCGCGCAATCGGATCGCGAGCTGCCGATCATCGGCGATCAGGCGGACGCCTCCGATCCGCGCACTGCCCACATGGGAGCGCAGATACTGTACGAATGCGGTCGGTTGCGGCATCGACTGGGGCGGCGCTTCCAATCCCGAAATCCGTGCACAGCGCGGCCGACACGAAATGCGGTAATGACGGCGCCCCTCCGCTTTGCCGCCATAGGTGGTCAGCACGATGCTCGTAGCATCCGGTTGCAGGATGGCCTGGATCCGGTGACCCGAAACCTGCGCCTCGAGCAAGGTCGCCGCGCGACGCAGCTCAGTGAGATTGAGCATCGCTATTTCTGACAGGACGGGCAGTAGTGGGTGCCGCGCTGACCGAGAACGATGCGGCGGATCGCCTCACCGCATTGTCCGCAGGGCTCACCCTTGCGCGCATAGACCCAACGTTCGAATTGATAGCCGCCATCGCTTCCGTCCGGTGTCACATAGTCGCGAATACTCGCGCCGCCCGTCTCGATCGAACGCCCCAGCACCTGGCGAATCGTCTGGGCCAGGCGATCGCACTCGCGGCGAGTCACGCGGCCCGCCTTGCGCGTGGGCCGAACACCCGTCAGGAAGAGTGCCTCGTCGGCGTAGATATTGCCCATTCCCGCGAGCACACTCTGGTCGAGCAGCAGATTCTTGATCGCGGTCTTGCGTTTGCGCCCCGCCGCAAACAGAACCTCTCCGCTGATCTCGAGTGCGTCGATCCCGAGTCGGTCGAGCCGGGGGTGCTCCTCGCCCGCGCGGAGCCACATCAGCTTGCCGAATTTTCGAACATCCCGGAGCAAGACCTCCGGCCCGGCGTCTTCGAAACAGATGCGCAGGTGGGTGTGGGCGTCGGGACGAAATCGCTGCTGCGCTTCGGGTGACAGTGCGGAGCGCGCTGTACTCGACATCAGTCGCGGACTGACCGCGGATTCCGAAAAGAGTTGCCCCGTCATTCCGAGATGGATGACGAAGCGGCTGCCGTCATCGAGTTGCGCAATCAGGTATTTGCCGCGGCGGGCGAGCGTCCCGACGGTCCGCCCGGCGAGCGAGCGGCGCAGCTGGTTCGGAGGGGTGATGAAGAGGTAACTCGGCTCGGTGGTGTGGACCTTGCGAATGCGCCGGCCGACCAGCAGCGGCTCGATTCGCCGCCGCGTCACCTCGACTTCGGGAAGCTCGGGCACTGGAATTCCTCGCTGACCGGGGCAAAATGCCCCCTTTACTTCAATTAGCGCCCCATTGCCCCGCCGCGCCCGGCACCCGCGGCCGATCGGCGCCCAGCTCGGCTCAAATTGCCCGCAGGGACCACTTTAGCGGGGCTTGTCGACCGGACGATGGGGGATGAGCGAGGCGGCATCCAGGCCGTGTACGGGAGTGAATTAGTGGAAGAAACTTCGCATCACCGGAATTCGATCTTCTCGCAGAGGCTCGATCGAACGACGTTCACCGCGTACTTCCTGGGCGCCGTGGTTCCCCTGCTCGCCCTTGGATTCGTCGTAGACCGCTACGTGATACCGACGATCCCCGAGAAGGCGCAGATCATCGGGATGATCGCGCTCGTCAGCTCGATTGCGATCTTGTCGCTGCTGTCGTTTCTGGTTCTGCGCAAAACGACTCATTCGACCCTGGCGCGCATCGACCGTGACAATCGCCGGCTCTCGGCGCTCTTGGGTGCTTCCACCAACTTGACGGCTTCCGAATACGCCAGCGACATCGCGAGCCACCTCGGTGGCCTGTGCGGTGGAACTCACGGGTGCACAGGCCGCCTACCTGTTGGTTCGCGGCAAGGATCCGGAGGAACCGGCGGAACTCTTCGAGTCCGCGGGAACGGATATCGAAAAACTCTTCAAATCGATCGGTGGCCGCATAACAGAACTTGCAGAACTCGCGATGAACAGCGGTCAGGCCCGCGATCAAGAACGGCAGCGGCAACCGGGGAGGCCTCGTGGTCTTGCCACTGGCGGGCGAGTCGAGCTGGCTCGGCGTGCTCGCGGTCGTTCACGCGAGATCGGCGAGCGAATTCGAAGGCAGCAAGATGGACGCCCTCACCACACTCGCGGGATTGACTTCGGTAGCGATGCGCAACGCCGACCTCCGCGACTCACAGCGCAACTTCTTCTCCCACATGACGGAGATCCTGGTTACTGCGCTCGACGTCCACCTCGACTACAACAATGGCCACGGCACCAGGGTCGCTCAGACTGCGAACCGCGTGGGCAGAGCCATGAACCTCGATGACGGCCGGCTGCAAAACCTCCACTTTGCATCCCTGCTCCACGACATCGGGATGCTCAAGATTCGACAAGTCCGTTCCCAAAGGCGACAAGGTCTGCCAAAAGCACGCCGAACTCGGCTACCGAATGCTCGTGCGGATTCGCCTCTGGGAAGACGTCGCTCCGATCGTCCACTGCCATCACGAGCGGTACGACGGGAACCGGCTATCCCCAAGGACTCGCTGGAGAGGAAATCTCGCTCGAGGCTCGCATCATCACGCTATGCGATGCTTCGATGCGATGACCAGCAACTCGAGCTACAAGGCTGCAATGCCTTTCGAGGCGGCTGTCGAGGAGGTGCGCAGCTGCACGGGGACACAATTCGATCCGCGGGTCTCCGAGGCGTTTCTCGATCTCGTCGCCCAGGGCGCGATTTCAGACCCGTAGGAATCAGCGCTCCACCCAACTGCAGTCCCTCGAGAAGGCTAACCTCGGGCTGAGTTCAGCGCCGGAGGTCCGCATGCCGATCGATCGAGACGAAGCACTCCGCTACAAATTTCCCAAGGGCGAAGGCGGCTGGAGCCGCGACGACGCAATCCTATATCACCTGGGGGTGGGAGCGGGCACTCCCCAGACCGATCCGGGCGAACTCGAGTACACCTTCGAGAAGAACCTGAAGGTGCTGCCGAGCTTCTCGACCGTGGCCAATGTCGGAACCATCCCGAACATCTTGAAAGTACCGAAGCTGGAGTTCAACCTGGCGCTGATGCTGCATGGGGAAGAAGAGATCGAACTCCACCAACCCCTACCGCCCGAAGCAAAGCTCGTAAGCGAAACCCGCATCGCCGAAGTCTATGACAAAGGCAAGGCGGCCCTGCTGATTCTCGAGGTGAGCACCGTCGACGCCGAGGGAGCTCCGCTCTTCACCAACCGGATGTCACTCTTCTTGCGCGGCGAGGGCGGATTTGGCGGACCATCGGGCCCCATAGTGCAGAACGAAGCGCCGGACCGCGAACCCGACGGAATCGTCGAGTCGAAGACACTTCCCCAACAAGCGCTCCTCTATCGATTGAACGGCGACAAGAACCCTCTCCACTGCGACCCGGATTTTGCGAAGCTCGCGGGTTTCGACACACCCATCATTCACGGACTCTGTTCCTACGGAATCGCCTGCAAGGCCGTCGTAGACAGCGCGCTCGGTGGAGACGTCACGCAGGTGGCGCGTTACAGCGCGCGTTTTGCGGGCGCCGGTTTTCCGGGAGAGACCTTCGTCACCCGTTACTGGCGAGAGAATGGCTCCATTCTGATCGAGTGTCGTGCAAAGGAGCGAGACGCGATCATCATTTCGAACGCCGCATTCCAGCTACGAAGCTGAACTCTGTAGCGCGATCCCAGAATGGGATCGTGTGACGCCGCAAGAGAATCCAAAGGATTCGCCGGCCAGACGAGACCGACAGGTCTCCTCGCCGCAAAGCGAATCCGAAGGATTCGCCAGTTATGGGAACAGCAGTGTCCCGATCACGAGGCTGAGATAGCCGATGTGGTAGAGCAACAGCAGGTAGTAGACGAGAAACGCCGTGAAGATCCCCACCACGGCGAGCGGTCGCGACCGATGGCGCCAGAGCAAGAACGATCCGCCTGCGACGAGACCCAGCTTGACGATCGCAAAGCCGACCGGATGGTCTCGGACGATCTCCGCGAGCAGCGGGTTGGCTTCGCGCGCGAGCCCCGCGTTGATCCAGAACAAGGTGAAGATCGCGTCCATGAGGTTGAGCGCGAGAACCACTTTGACGATCCCGAGCAGCCAGCGAAACTGTTCTGGGGTTCCGATCCTGGGATCGAGCGGAGCCTTCGACGACATTGCGCTCCTAGCTGGGGAAGTCTGCGACTTCCCTTTGCGGCGTCCCGCGACCCCCTTCCGGGGTCGCGCTCCTAGGCGAGACTCAGCCCGATCGTCAGCGGCTCGCCGTCGATGCTGACCTCACTCTGGTGGGCGCCCTGCTCTGGAGGCGCATCGAGCGTCACCTCGATCGCCAGGGCTTCACGGCCGAGTTCGTCGAGGCGCGGACGAACGGCATCCAGCAAGGCGGGCGCCGCAGCCAGCGTCAAGCGGATGCGGCCGGTGTACTCGAGGTCGAGCTCCTTGCGGAAGGTCTGAATCCGATTCAGGACTTCGCGAAACAACCCCTCCGCGATCAACTCGTCGGTGAGCGTCGTACTCAATACCACCACACCAGAAGATCCCGAAGCTGCCGCAAACCCCGGGCGCGCGCGCAGTGAGACGCCGATTTCATCCGGGCCCAGCGACAACTCCTCGCCGTCGATCTGGATGACAACGCTACCATTCGCTTCCAACTGCGCGAGCAATGTCGCGCCGTCGGTTTCAGCCAACGCCTTCTTCAATGCCGGCATGCGCTTCCCGACGCGTGGCCCGAGCGCGCGAAAATTCGGCGTGACGTTGTAAGTGACGTAGTCGTCCGCGTTCGGAACGAAGTGCACCTCCCGCACATTGAGTTCGTCGCGAATCAGGTCGAGGTGATCGCGCAGTGCGGGCTCGAGATCCGGCTCTGCGAGGACCAGCTCGGCGTCCGCGAGGGGTTGTCGAACCCGGAGCTTCTGGGCGGTGCGCACCTGCAGGCCGAGAGAAACCAAATTCCGAACCGCGCCCATCGAGCGCGAAAGCGATCGGTCGATCGTCTCGCTGTCGGGCTTGGGGTAGTCGCAGAGGTGAACACTCTCCTCTTCAGAATTGGGGAAGGGCCGGCGGACGAGGTTCTGCCACATCTCTTCGGTCGCGTAGGGCAAGAACGGAGCGAGCAACTTGGCGAGCGCAACCAGGCACTCGTAGAGCGTCCAATGGACGTCGAGCTTGTCGGCATCCAGGCCAGCGGCCCAGAACCGACTGCGGCAGCGCCGCACGTACCAATTGGACAGCGCGTCGACGAAAGCGGTGAGCGCGACCGTCGCATCGTAGACGCGAAACTCGTCCATCTTCTGGATCACGTCGGCGTTGGTCAACGCGAGTTCCGAGAGAATCCAGCGGTCGATCAACGCGCGCTCGCGCGGCGGCCGGCGACCGGCCCCACAAACTTCGCTCGACGGATCGAATCCGTCGATGTCCGCATAGATGGTGAAGAACGCGTAGACATTTCGCAGCTTCAGCGGAAGCTCTCGTTGCTGGGAGCGCACGCCGCTGAGTGAATGGCGCGTGGGGTTCCAGGGCGGATTCGACGCGTAGAAGAACCAGCGGAAGGCGTCCGCACCGGGCGCGGACGAGTTCGGATCTTCGATCCAGATTTTGTTGATCGCGGGCAGGCGGGGAACCTCGCGGGGCATGATCGCATGGTTGTTCGGTCCGAGTTCCACCCCCAGCGCGGATCGATCGGCTTCGCCGAGTGCGATGACGCGCCGAGGCATCTTCGCCGGTCGCAGCGTGAGATCGAGCGCCGTATCCGGTGCGTCGCCGCGATAGCTGCGAACCAATGTCGACTCTCCGCGCAGGTCGAGGCCGTCGTAGTCCTCGCGCGCGATCAAGGCGGTCCCGCGCTCGAGCGCTTCGTCGGGCTCGACCACCGCGAACTCCAATCGAATGCGATCGAGAATGACCTCGGGCGGCGTGTAATTGCCCTTGCTCTTCGACTCCTTCTTGCCCTCCCGGTCTGCGACGTGCCCGAGCACCACACAGGTCCGATACGGGCGGGGAAGCGGTCGCTCCGGGAAGAGCAGCGTCGAAATCCAGATCAGCGAGTTGAACCAGCCGCGGGTCTGGTCGATCGCCTCGGAGATGAAGTCGGCGGGGAAGTTCGCCTCGAATTCCTCCACGCCGCGATGGGGGTAGCCCCACTGCGCAAACGGCATGGATCCGGAGTCGAACCAGGCGTCGATGACCTCCGGTACGCGGCGGTAGACGCCCGCTTCGCCGGGCTTCGTCCAGGTCACGGCGTCTAGCCAGGGCTTGTGGACGCGAAGGTGTGGCGACAGATTGGGATCTTTCGCCTGCGCGGCCTCGAAGACTTCGAAGGCCGCGGGATTGCGCTCGAGGATCTCTGCGACCGAGGCCGGCGCATCGAGGGCTCCCGTCTCGTCATTGATCCAGATGTTGAGCGGCGTTCCCCAGAAGCGCTCCCGCGACAGCGCCCAGTCGACGTTGTTGCGCAAGAAGTCGCCGAAGCGCCCATCGCGAATCGTCTCGGGCAACCAGTTGACCTTCGCGTTGTTGGCGAGCACTTCTTCGATGTGATCCGAGGTGCGGATGTACCAGGCCGGTCTCGCGTATTGGATCAGCGGGTCCTCGTCAGACCGCACGCAAAACGGGTACTCGTGGCGGACCTGCTCGGCGTGCCACATCAGGCCGCGCTCTTTCAATTCGCGGCTGAGGTCGCGGTCGCAGTCCTTCACCCAGCGGCCCGCGTAGGGTTCCGGTGCGATCTCCGGGTCGAAACTTCCGTCCGGCCGAACCGCGCACTGCAGCGGTAACTCGGGATGTTTGCGCTGCTCGCCGCGCAAGATGTCGAAGTCGATCTCGCCGAACGCGGGCGCGATGTGGACGACACCCGTTCCGGCGTCGAGTTCCACGAAGTCCGCGGCGACCACGCGCCAGAAGTCGAGCGTCGGCTGGTCGCGTTCGAACCAATCGAACGGTGGGACGTAACGCTGACCCACGAGTTCTTCACCGCGCAGGGTTCTCTCGACGGGGAGGTCGCCGTCTACCTTTTCTCGCAGTGAAGGCAACAGCGCTTCCGCGACGATCAAACGCCTATCTCCGTCGACGACCACCGCGTAGTCGACGTTCGCTTTCACGGCTACCAGGGAGTTGGAGGGCAGCGTCCAGGGCGTCGTCGTCCAGACCAGCAGCGATGTCTGCGGGTCGTCCCGCAGCGGAAAGCGCACGAAGACAGAGGGATCGTCGACCGTCTTGTAACCCTCGCCGACTTCGGCTGCGGACAAAACGGTCCCACCCTGCGCCCACCACCAGACGACCTTGTGGCCCCGATAGAGCAGATCCTTCTTGAACAACTCGGACAGCGCCCACCAGACGCTCTCCACATAACTCTGGTGGTAGGTCACGTAGGCATTTTCGACGTCGAGCCAGAAGGCGAGTTTGTCGGTGAGTTGCGTCCACTCTTCCGTATAGATGAAGACGTTGTCCAGACAGCGGCGGATGAAGGGTTCGACGCCGTAGGCGACGATCGCCTCCTTGCCGGAGATGCGCAGCTCCTTCTCGACCTCGATTTCGACCGGCAAACCGTGGGTATCCCAACCCGCTCGGCGCGGCACATCGAATCCCTGCATGGCCTTGTAGCGGGGGAAAACGTCCTTCATCACGCGGGTCAAGACGTGGCCGTTGTGGGGCAGGCCATTCGCGGTGGGTGGCCCCTCGTAGAACACGAAGCGGGGGCCTCCGCGGCGGTGTTCGAGCGACCTTTCTACGATGCCGCCCTCCTGCCAGAATTCGCGCACGCGGGCTTCCACCGCGGGAAAATCGGCAACCGGGGCAACTCTTTCGAATTTGGGCGAGGACATTGGGCGCATAGGCTACCATCCGTGTTTGATTTCGCAGGAGATCCCGCATGGCCGACTACTTCACCACCGGAATGCGGCTCTATCTCGATCACCTCGTCGATTGGAAGAAACTTCTCGAAATTCGCAGCGGCGGCGCTGTCGACGTGGATGCCGAGGTGGGCGCGTACAGGACGATCCTCGAGACGGCGAGCGCGCTGGCGGCCAGCTTCGAACCCGAAGCGCGCAAGAACTGGGCGGCCGAGGCCGAGCTGACACCCGATGGGGGCGCTCAGTCGCCTCCCCACATCCGCCAGGCCTACGATCAGCTCTGCGAAGCCGGGCTCATCTCGCTGACGGTCAGCGAGCAGTACGACGGCTACGGGCTGCCCGCGCTGCTCAACGGCATCTTTCTCGAGATGATTTCGCGCGCGGACCCGAGCTTGATGATGGTGGTCGGGCTCCAGACCGGCGCCGCGAGTGACATCGAGCGGTATGCCAGCGACGAGGTCAAGGACGCGTACTTGCCGCGGTTTACCTCGGGCGAGGTCCAGGGCAGCATGGATCTCACCGAGCCCGAGGCCGGAAGCGACCTCGGCGGGATCTCGACGCGAGTCACCGATCTGCCGGACGGCCGGGTCCAGGTCGACGGCCAGAAGATCTACATCTCGAACGGCGGCGCCGAAATCCACCTGGTGCTCGCGCGGGACGACGACAATTTCGACGAGTCGCGCGGAACCACTAACGGGCTTTCGCTCGTACTGGTGCCGCGCCACCTCGAGGACGGATCCCCCAACGGCGTCAACGTGCCCCGGCTCGAGAAGAAGGTGGGTATCCACGGCTCCGCGACCTGCGTAGTCGTGTTCGAGGAGGCAATCGGTCACCGGCTCGGGGCCGCGGGAGAGGGCTTCAAGGCCATGCTCGACCTGATGAACGCCGCGCGCCTCGGCGTGGCCTCCCAGTCTCTGGGCATCTGCGAAGCCGCAGTTCACGACGCCATCACCTACGCCCACGAGCGCAAACAATTCGGCAAGGCGATCGCCGAGCAACCGATGGTGGAGGTGATGCTCGCGAACATGGTGGTCGATAGCGAAGCCGTGCGCGCCCTGCTCTACCGAACCTATCGACTGCTCGACCTCAACCTGGCTCGGGAAACCGCACTCGCGGGCGGTGATCTACCGGACGCGCAGGCTACCGAGATGCGCGCGGATCTCAAGCGCGACAACGCTCGGGTTCGGCTGCTCACTCCGCTTTGCAAATACTTCGCGACAGAGACCTGTGATCAGATTACGCGCGCTGCGATGCAGGTTTTCGGCGGCATCGGCTTTACGATGGATGCGGAGGTCGCGAAACTTCACGCGGACAGCCTGATCATGACCGTCTACGAGGGGACGAGCGAAATCCAGGCGTCGTTCGCACTGCGCGAGATCGGCAAGGGTGCTCTCGGAGTGGTCTTCACGGAAATTCGATCGGAGCTGGCCGCGATGGCCGATGACCCGTTGCGTGCGGATCTCGCCAAACGGGTCGAAGGCATGGCTGTGCGCGTCGAGGAATCGATGGGTGTGATGTTCTCGAACATCCCCTACGCGCTGCTGCGCGCGAAGCTCCTCACCGAGATGGTGATCGACGTGATCGCGAGTTGCGAGCTGCTCGATCAGGTTGGAGCGGTTAACGACAGACTCGACATCGCCGAATCCTTCATCGCGCGCCACGCCATCAAGGCCGACTACTTGAATCAGCGAATCGCAGATCATGGCGATGGCATCCTCGAACGCAATGCGCGCGTGGTCGCACAGGCGGCAAGCCAGAACTGAAAATGACGACACTCGAACTGTCGCGCTGAATCTTGGAGCTTCTCGATCTCGCCATCCTCTGTTCGGTCGGCCTGCTGACTTCCATGCTCTCGGCGGTCGTCGGGATGGCCGGCGGCATCACGCTGCTCTCCGTGATGCTGCTCTTCTTCGAGCCGCTCGTCGCGATCCCAATCCACGGAGTCGTGCAACTCGTCTCCAACAGCTCGCGCACGTACGTCCAGCGCAAGCACGTCGACTGGACGATCCTATGGCGCTACTCGGTGATGTTGGTGCCAATGGGCTTCGTGGGGATCGAGGTCGCGCAGGCGCTGCCGCCAAACGTGACGCGCGCGTTGATCGGCGTCTTCGTGTTGATCGCAACCTGGAGGCGAGGCTGGCTCTTGATCGGCACGCACCCCGAGCGCGCCGATATCCACCGCCGGTTTTTCTTTTTGGGAGCCGTGGTCGGCTTGATCAACATGACGATCGGTGCGGCGGGCCCGCTGATCGCGCCGTTCTTCTTGAAAATCGGGCTCAGCCGCCAGGCGATGATCGGAACCAAGGCCGCCTGTCAGGCGGTGGGGCACCTGGTCAAGATCGCGATCTTCGGGATCGCGGGCTTCGTTTTCGCCGAATACGCGATCCCGCTCGCACTGCTCTCCGTTTCCGTGATCGCGGGCACCTGGATCGGTAGCCAGGTGCTCGAGAGCGTAAACGAGCGCTGGTTCACACGGCTCTACAAGGGCGTGCTCACGCTGGTCGCGCTCCGCCTCGTCGTCTGGGAGGGATTGGCGTGGCTCGGCGTGCGCTGATCCGGAGTATTTCAGCGACCGGTTAGTAGATCAGGACGCTCCGGATCACCTCGCCCTTGTGCATCTTCTCGAATGCGTCGTTGATCCCTTCGAGCGGCATCGTCGCGTTGACCATCTCGTCGAGCTTGATGCGGCCCGACATGTAGCGGTCGACGAACTGCGGGAGTTGGGTGCGGCCGCGCACGCCACCGAACGCCGACCCGCGCCAGTTTCGGCCGGTCACGAGCAGGAACGGACGCGCGTGGATCTCCTGACCCGCGCCCGCAACGCCGATGATGATCGACTCTCCCCAACCGCGGTGTGTGCACGCCAGCGCCTGGCCCATCAGGTCGACGTTGCCCACGCATTCGAACGAGTAGTCGACGCCGCCATCGGTCATGTCGATGATGGCTGCGGTGATGTCGTCGATCTCTCTGGGGTTCAGGAAGTCCGTCGCACCGAGTTGACCGGCCAGCACGAACTTGTCGGGGTTCATGTCGACGGCGATGATGCGGTCGGCACCCGCGATCACCGCACCCTGGATCACCGATAGCCCGACTCCGCCAAGACCGAACACGGCGACGGTCGAACCCGGCTTCACCTTCGCGGTGTGTAGCGCCGCGCCGATCCCGGTCGTCACCGCGCAGCCAAAGAGGCAGACTTTGTCGAGCGGTGCGTCGGAGCGGATCTTCGCGAGCGCAATTTCCGGAACGACCGCGTACTCGGCGAACGTCGAGGTACCCATGAAGTGGTGGAGCATCTTGCCCTTGTGGGAGAGTCGGCTGGTGCCGTCGGGCATCAGGCCGCGACCCTGGGTCTCGCGCAATTTGAAGCAGAGGTTGGTGCGGCCGGAAACGCAGTACTTGCACTCGCGGCACTCGGGGATGTAGAGCGGGATCACGTGGTCGCCGACCGCCACGGAGCTCACGCCCGGGCCGACCTCTTCCACGACGCCCGCGCCCTCGTGGCCGAGCACGACCGGGAACAAGCCCTCGGGGTCTTCGCCGCTTTGGGTGAACGCGTCGGTGTGGCAAACGCCAGACGCCGCGAGGCGCACCAAGCACTCGCCCTGCTTCGGTCCCTCGAGATCGATCTCTTCCACTTCGAACGGGGCCTTGGGCTCCCAGCAGATCGCAGCCTTCATCTTCATCGCGGTGTCTCCCTGTCGTTGTGCACGCCAGCGGCGTGGCGTGGCGTGGCGCGTCAGTATAGCGGCGGAAGCCCCAGCGAGCCCCAGCGGGGACGTTGTTGAATGGTTGAATTGGGGGACATCGTTGAAATTCCATCAACATCCCCGAGTTCGCGTCCCCCAATTCAACCATTCAACAACGTCCCCGCCTGCCCGCCCCGCTCACGAGTGATATCGTTTCCATCCCGCGAACCTCGACGCCCAGGAGAAAGCATGGATTTGGATCGGCTCGGCCTCGCGCCTCTGCTCGAAAATCCGATCGCCGTGCAGGTGGTCAGCCTGGCCGGCCTGATCATCGCGGCCTGGATCGCACTCCACATCGCGCGGCGGATCCTGGTCGCGAGCATCCGGGCCGTCGCAGCTCGGAGCAGCGTGAAGTGGGACGACCACCTCGTCGACGCAAAGCTCTTCATCCGCATCGCCCACCTCGCCCCGGCTCTCGTCATCTACTACGGCATCGATTGGATCCCCGAACTCAACGACACCATTGCGATACTGATCCGGCGCCTGTCGGTTTGCGCAATTACGCTCGTCATCGCGCTCTCGATCAGCTCGATCCTCAACGCGGCGGATGTGATCTACTCGGAGCTCGCCGACTACCGGAGCCGGCCCATCAAGGGCTACCTGCAGCTCCTCAAGCTCTCTGTCGGCATCATCACGCTCGTCGTCATCGTTGCGACGCTGTTCGACAAATCGCCGCTGCTCTTCCTGAGCGGGCTCGGCGCGATGACCGCGGTGATGCTGTTGGTCTTCAAGGACACGATCCTCTCGCTGGTCGCAAGCGTCCAGCTCACCGGAAACGACATGATCCGGGTGGGCGACTGGATCGAGATGCCCAAGTACGGCGCCGACGGCGACGTCGTCGACATCGCGCTTCACACCATCAAGGTCCAGAATTGGGACAAGACGATCACCACCATCCCCACCCACAAATTGATCGAGGACTCGTTCAAGAACTGGCGCGGGATGTCGCAAGCGGGCGGGCGCCGCATCAAACGCTCCGTCTTCATCGATATGAACACGATCCGCTTCCTCGAGCCGGACGACATCGAAGGCTTCGAGAAATACGCTCTGTTGCAGGATTACGTCGCAAGAAAACGACAGGATATCGAGTCACACAATGCGAGCGGGCGAGATCGCGCGATCAACGCAAACATCCGCCGGCTCACCAATGTGGGAACCTTCCGCGCCTACATCTACAACTATCTGAAGAACCACCCGCAGATCCACAAGAACCTGACCCTGCTGGTGCGCCAACTCGACCCCACCCCCCAGGGCCTACCGATCGAGATCTACTGCTTCACGACGACCACCAAGTGGAACGCCTACGAGGACATCCAAAGCGACGTGATGGATCACCTCTTCGCGCTCGCGCCGGACTTCGGCTTGCGGATCTTCCAGAGTCCGTCGGGGCAGGACGTTCGAAGTTTGGCGGCAGGGCGCGGGGACGTTGTTGAATAGTTGAATTGGGGGACGTCGTTGAAGTTCCACCAACATCCCCGAGTTCGCGTCCCCCAATTCAACTATTCAACAACGTCCCCGCCCTACCACTCGAAGTTCAGGGTGATGCTTCCGACGTGTTGCACAAGGTCTTCGTTCAGGATGGCGTCGTAGCTGCCGATGATGCTCCAGGCCGATTCTGTGATGACGTTCCAGGCGACGCCGACGCTGCCGGAATCGCGCGGGAGTTCGACGCCCTGGATCTGGAACGCGCTCGCACCGATCGGGGCGCTGACCAGTCGCGCTTCGGTGAGCCTATCGGTGTCGAGAAATTCGTGCAGCCAGCGACCGTGCAGCTCCGGCACGATCCAGAGGTTGTCGTCGACCTTCCAGGTCCCGTGGACGCGCATTCCAACGCCCAGGACCAGGGAATCGAGATCGTTGTCTTCGACCGCGAGGTTCAACGAACCCGCACCGTTTTCGGTGTAGCCGTCCTGATCGAGACGGGTGTAGTCTACAGCGGCGGTCGGTTGCAGAATGAAGCCTCCGATGTTGACTAGATTGAGCCCGCTCTCGAACCGCGCACCGAAGTCGTTGCCGTCCAGATCTGCTTTGGCTGTGCGATTGAGTCCGTAGGCGATATCCCGCTTTCCATCCATGTCGTTGTACGCGTAGCGCCCGGAAACCCCGACGTGGAATCGCGGGTCGACATAACCCGCGTAGAGGGCGCCCTGGTAGGTGTCGAGTTCACCTTCGCCCGGGCGAGACGAGAAATCGATATCGGTATTCGCGTAACCACCCGCCAGACCGAGCACCCAATGGTCGGCCAGTTGCACGTCGGCACCGAGCGATCCACCCCAGATCGTGTAGTCGAAGGCGCTTTCGTTCGAGTTTCCGTCGACATCGCCGAAGATTCCGGATCCCGCGAACCAGGTCCGGAGCAGCGGATCCTTGATGCCGGTGGTCCCAATGCGCGGTGCGCCCAAGGGCCCGATTCCGAGCATCGCCACCCCGAGTATCGGACTGCTCCCGGTGCCGACGGAATGGGCCGAGAAATGGCTCGCTTCTCCCACCTCCGCACCGGCGGTGATGATCGCGCCCTTGGTATCCCACTGGTACTCGCGGATCCGCGCGTCGAGCACGCGCCCGAAGCGCTGTGCGGTCGCGAGGCGCGATGTGGCGAACTGGGTGAGGGTCTCCCCGGTCATCGCGTCGAGCGCACCGGGAACCAGCTTGACGGTCAGTACGTCCAGAGCCTCGAAGACCGTAAGAATGTCGTCTTCGGGATCATCCGCCGCGCCCAGCGCCTCTTCGAGCGCGGCCGCGATGGTCGACTGGTTGGGAGTCTGCGCGTATTTCCCCAGGCCATCTTGGTTTCTTTCGATGGTGAGAAGGACCGACCTGAGATCGGTGTAGTCTGGTGTAATGTCGAGAAATGCGAAATCCGGGCCAACGGACGCGAATTCGGTGGTTCGGTCTACTCCAGTCGTCAGGATTGTGACCGTAACTGGATTATCCGAATAGTTGCCCGGACCGGGATCGACCGTCACTGATGCTCCAGCGATATCCGCATTCCCGATCACGGTAAGGCGATCCCCAATGCCCGACTCGTCCACCTCGACTGCGAACACCGAACCGGGCGCGAAGGTGATCGAGTCGACGGTGAGTGTTCCGATCGAGTTGCCGGGCGCGACGGTGCCGCTCACGGTAACCGGCCCAACGATGCTGCCCCCGCCGCCAAGTACCGTATTGGCACCCACGTCGACTCCCCCGGCGAGAGAACCGTTGACGTCGAGGCGGCCACCCGTGATCGAGGTAAGCCCCGTGAATAGGTTGATGCCCGAGAGACTCAGCGTCCCACCACCGGACTTCGTGACATCGGCCGGCCCGCTGATGGCGCCTGCGTAGGTGCCGTTGCCTGTGTGGTTGAAGATCACCGAGGTGCCCGCAGCGGTGGTTAGATTCAGCGGAATACCCGTAGGGCCTCCCTGAAGAGCACCCTCATCGAGACTCGCCAGGCCTGTGATGGTGTTCGTTCCCGACAGTGTGAGCGTGCCAGTGCCCAGCTTGATGAAGTCGCCGTCGCCTTTCAGGCTGCCCGAGTAGGTGCCGTCGGTATCGCCGTCGTCGAAGGTCACCGAAGTGCCCCCAACCGTCGTAAGATCCCGCGGAATGCTCGCAGAGCCTCCTTCAAGAGCACCATCATTGAGATACGACTTACCCGAGATGGTATTCGCCCCGGAAAGCGTCAGTGTGCCGGTGCCCTCTTTGGTGAATTCCCCGGCCCCGGTCAGGTTGCCCGAGTAGGCGTCATTTACGTCGTGGTCAAAGATCACCCCCGCGCCGCTGGCGACTGCGATGTTCCCCTGCAGGGCAATTGCATCTCCGCGAAGGGAGCCCGCGCTGATGGTCGTACCGCCCGCATAGGTGTTTCCACCCGTCAACTCGACCTCACCTGTACCCGTCTTCTGCACCGCACCTTGTCCGGTTATGGCGCCAGCGTACGTGCCGTCGGTGTCTTGGTCGAAGGCCACCACCCCCCCACTGTCGACCGCGATGGCACCCTGCAGGCTCGTCGTGTCTCCGCGCAGCGTTCCTGCTCGAATCAGGGTGCCTCCGCTGTAGTCGTTGGCTCCGCGAAGCGTGAGCGTGGCATCCCCCTCCTTGATGAGGCGGCCCGCATCGCCGATCTCTGCGTCGGTGATTACATTGTCGAATTGCTGATCGGCGCTGACGTCGAGCGACAGCGACGCACTACTTCCGATTTGGAGCGGCTTGCCTTCGAGTCCGACATCTCGAACCGTCGTCGTATTGGTGTCGTCGCCCAGGTCGAAAATTCGCGTCGTTAGACCACCAGCGGAGATCGAGAGATTTTCCGCGGTGGCACCGTTGATCGTTACGCCCTCCACCGTGATTTCGGGTAGATCCGTTGCGAGGTTGATGGTTCCGTTATCGACGACATCGAAGACGATGATCTTCGTGCCAGCATTCGAAGCATTCGCATCGGTGATCGCCTCGCGCAAGGATCCAGGCCCGCTGTCGAGCACGTTGGTCACCGTGAACGTCGTGGTTCCCTGAGCCTCGGCGTCCGCAGCGCCAATCGAGAAGCCGACGAAAACGCCACCGAGCAGCAAGAAGAATCGGATGTGGTCCACGAACCATCGAAACGTCTGCACGGAGCACCTCGGGTGTTATAGGCGGGTAGGTGGGGACTTTGATAAATAACTACATACGTCCACGCCGACCAGGATAACCGTATTCGAACGAGAGCGGAATCCCCTGAGCGTTGTTCCAGATCGCCCCATCAGAGCCGCGATTTCGCCAGAATCGAGCTTGCAAGTCGATGCGAATCGGCGAATCTCTCAGCGCTCAATTCAAGCGGAATTGGCACTGAGGGCCCCCCAATGCGCGTAGCCATTCTGGCACGTCATCCGGGCGAAGCTTCACGCTTTTGCCACACAACCGAACCTCGAGCTTCACGAGACGCGCGTAGCCTGGTCGCGCAATGACATTCCAAAAACGCCAGGCAATCCACCACCTGATCGCACCTAGGGAGAGGAACATGCGGTACTCCACCATCCAGAACGCTGCCCGCACCATCATCTTCACAATCTTGCTGGGATTCGCCGGGGCGGTTTCAGCAGACGAAATCCCCGAATCCAAGAGCGTCGCCGAGGAACTCCTCGAGATCCTGCGCGCCGCCGGCACGATCAACGACAGCCAGTACCGCGATCTGAGCGAGCGCGCCCGCGAAGAAGAAGCGCAGAGGATCGAAGCCGCCGTCGCGGCGGCCGTTGCGGGCGCGAATCAGGCGGTCGACGAGGCCGTCAAAACCGCGACGCTCCACCGCCAGCGCGGCACCGACCTCCGAGCCCGATCCCAAGGATTGGAAATTCAAATGGAGCAACGGCTTCAAGCTCAATCGCAACGACGGCGCGTTCAAACTCAAGTTCGGCGGCCGCATCCAGACCGACTGGGCGGCAGTCAGCCTCAACGAACGACTCGATAACACGATCGGCGGAGATGGAAACGGCGCGGAAATCCGCCGCGCGCGGCTCTTCTTCTCGGGAACCGTATACGATCGCGTCATCTTCAAGGCCCAATACGATCTAGCAAACACGGGAGACGACAAGGGCGACATCAAGGATGCGTACATCGGCCTCACGAAGCTCGGGCCGATCGACAAGGTGCTGGTCGGGCATATGAAGGAGTCGTTCTCGCTCGATTCGCTGACGAGCAGCAAGAACATCACGTTCATGGAGCGCGCCCTCACGGAGGTCTTCGTGCCGGGCCGCAACACGGGCTTCGCAATCCACGACAGGGTGCTCGACAATCGCATCCTCTGGCAGGTGGGGCGCATTCAAAGACTCGGATGACGCAGCGTTCAGCTTCGACGACGACGGAGATTGGAACCTGACCGGACGCGTCGTGGGCGTTCCGCTCTACGAGGACGACGGTGAGAAAGTCGTGCACCTGGGTTTCGCCTATAGCCACCAATTCCGGGGCGGCAGCGGCTACATGCTCCGCTATCGGCAGCGGCCCGAATCGCATCTCGCACCATATATGGCCAATACGGAATCGACGATTTCGACCAACAACATCAACCTCATCAACCCCGAGATCGCGGTCGTATGGGGCCCCGCTTCCTTCCAGGCCGAATACACGCGCTCGTTCGCGAGCGGCGACGATGGGATGAGAGACACCACGTTCTGGGGAACCTACGCGCAACTCAGTTACTTCCTCACGGGTGAGCACCGCAATTACAAATTGGGATCGGGGGCCTTCGATCGCGTGAAGCCCCACGCAAATTTCAATCCCTTCAAAGGAGACTGGGGGGCCTTCGAAGTCGCGGCCCGATACTCCTACCTCGACCTAAACGACGAATTCGTGCGGGGCGGAAAGATGTGGGACGTAACGGCGGGCATCAATTGGTATCTATTCCCGAACACTCGGGTGTCGCTCAACTACGTGCACTCCGAGCTCGACAACCGCCTCATCAGCCCGGATCCCCGATGACGTAGACGGCAACGCGGACATCGTCCAGGCGAGATTCCAGCTGGACTTCTGAGCTTCCCGGCCGGCCCGGGCTCGCGCCCCCCAGCGCGGGCCCCGGCCGGGAAATGTCACGCACTCCGGCGGGCGGCCATCCCCAGAAAACAGGTGCGGATACACGGCTTGCCGCCGCTCATTGCAGGTACCCTAACGCGCGCAGCTTGTCCGCAATCTGGGGATCGATGCGGATATCGGAGCGCACCGCGCCGGGAAGGGGCGTGCGCCGCTGCTGGGCGTCGAGCAGGGGGCGCAAGCGATCGGCTGCGTCGGGTTCGATCTCGATCAGATTCACTTCCTCGTCGGGGTCCACACGCAGGTCGTAGAGGTACTCCCGGCGCGGGTCGTCGAGGTCTCTCGCGAGGCTCCAGCTTCCGGTGCTCACGGATTCCTGAAGGGTCGCGTCGCGAAAGAGCAGCGCGGGCAGCGACGCGTAGGTGGTGCGATCGCGTGCGGCTTCACCGGGTTCAGCGTTCAGCAGCGACAGCAGGGATTCGCCCTGGAAGGATTGCGGAATCGGAATCCCGGCCAGATCGAGCAGCGTCGGAGCCAGGTCGAGATTGCGCACCTGGTCTGGAACCCGCAGCGGCCGCGCCGTTTCGGGCAAGCGGATCACGAGCGGCACCCGGAGCGCGGGCGTTCGAGCGTTTCGCGCGTGTCCCCAGCGCCGGTCTTCGCCGAACGTCTCGCCGTGGTCGCTCGTGAGGATCATCACGGTGTTCTCGAGTTCACCGAGTGTGGCGAGCTTTGCGCGCAGGCGCTCGAGTACGTGATCGATCCAGCGGATCGACGCGCGATACGCACCCGGGCTGTCGGTCCCGAACTGCTGAAACTCGGCCGGCGCCGCGTACTCGTGGACGTCCATGAAATGCAGGTAGAGGAAAAACGGCGCAGGTTCGGCGTGTGCATCGAGCAGGCGTTCCGCTTCGAGATAGACGTTGTCGGCATGAGGCCACACCATGCTCTTCATCCACGGCACGTTCGCGCCGCGCGGAAAGACGTAGCGATCGAAGCCCTGTTGAAAACCGAAGGTCGCCGCGAGCCAGCCATTGCTCTGCACGCCATAGGTGGCGTATCCCGCGTTTTGGAATTGCTCTGCGAGCGTGTTGGCGCCATCCCCGAGTGCATCGCGAACCTCGCGCACACCGTGATCGGCGGGCCAGAGCGAAGTCATCATCGAGGCGACGGAAACCTTCGTCCAGGACGATTGCGCTCTCACCGCTTCGAAGACCACTCCGTGCGCGGCCCAACGCGCGAGTTCGGGTGTGGTTCCGCGCGTGTCGCCGTAGGGTGTGGTCCAATCCGGCCGCAGGGTGTCGACGACGACCAGCACGATGTTTGGCCTGCTCGATTCCGGCCCACCCGGCTTCATCACCGCGCTGCGGGCGGCGCCTTCATCGGGGCTTGGGTCGGGAATGGGCGCGTCGTTGGCACCCCCGAGTTCGCGATAGGCGAGTTCGAGGTGGCGCTGCGTGCCAGCAGAATTCGGATTCAGCGCGCGCGCGCGTTCGAGTAACTTTACTGAGCGAGCCGCCAAACCCTTCTTCAGGTAGACCCAACCGAGCGTTTCGACGACCTGCGGATTCGCGCTCGCCCGCGCGTAAGCCCGATTCGCCATTCGCACGGCTTGATCGATCTCTCCCATTTCCACGAGCAGCATTGCGAGGTTGTTGTACGGCGCGAAGGCCGCTTCATCGAGTTCGATCGAGCGGCGGTAGGCGGCCGACGCCTCGGCGAAACGCCCCTCCTGCTCGAAGACGACGCCCCGCATGAAGTGCATCGCCGCATCGTAGGGCCGCGCCGCGAGGTAACGCCCGAGATCCGCGCTCGCTCCCTCCAGGTCTCGCGTCGCCGCTCGATATGTGGCGCGGAGCTTGAGGGGCTCGAGAAAGGTCGGATCGATCGCAAGTGCGGAGTCGATCGCGGCATCACCAGTCTCCAGATCTCCCGAAGAAAACGCCAACGCTGCGAGTGTCGAGTAATAGCGAGGCTCATCGGGGCGCTCGGCGATGGCGACGCGCACCAACCGGATCGCAGCTTCGGCATCTCCCTGGTTGCCGAAAATCAGCGCGCGCTCGTGGGCATATTCGGGAACGGGACCATGCACGGACTCGGCCGCGTCGAGCACTTCGGCGGCTTCGGCCAACTTCCCCTGCACGCGCAAGCTCATCGCCAGAAGTGCGGGCGCATCTTCGCGATCGGGAAAGCGCTTCAGGTAGAGACGAGCCGCCGCTTCTGCGCTGCCGCCCTCTCCCGACCGCGCGAGAAATGTCGCGAGATTCGCGTACCCCTCGTACCCCGCCGGAAAACGCGCGACGAGTTGCGCCGCATGCTCGGCAGCCGCCTTCCAGTCACTGCGTCCTTCGGCCAGGCGCATGAGCGCAACCGCCGGCGCGGGGTGGCTCCGGTCGCGGAGCATCGCCAACCCGTAACGCCGCCGAGCGCCGGTCGGATCACCCGCCTCCTCGAGAGCGCGAGCAAGCCAGTATTGGGTGTAGGCGCGATCGAGATTCGAAACCACACGACTCAATTCTGAAGCGGCTCGCTTCGCATCTCCCGCAGCGAGTGCGAGGCGTGCCTGCAGGTAGACGACATGCGGGTCGTCTGCTGCAAGCCGCTGGAATTCTTCGAGCGCAACGCGCGCCCGCTCGAAGTCGCCAAGATCGATCCAGGTCTCGGCCTCGTGCACGCGCAGCATCGGAATCCCGGAGTGGCGCTCGGCTGCTTCGTGCAGGCTCACCGCGCCCGCTTCGGTCTGACCCGTAAACAGCAGAAATCTCGCGAGGAGCAGATACGCACTCGGCGAGTCGGTCTGCTCGACCAGGGTGCGCAGCGATTGTTCAGCCTCTTCTTGTCGGCCAAGAAGCACATACGCCCAGGCCACCATCGCCTGCAGTGTCGGGGTGCTCGGGGTTCCCGGAGAGCCCGTCGCGGGCCACTTCGAGCGCCTCTTCGAGCTGCCCCGCGGCCTGGAGGCTGCGGCTGAGCATCTGCCGGAGTGGGATCTCGTCGGGTGCAACTCCTCGACGAGCGCGCGCACGCGCTCGATGCCCGCATCCCGCTCTCCTTGCGCGAATTCGATCTGGGCGACCAACACATCCAGCTCGCGAACCCGCTCGGGCGTTTGCGCTTGCGCCCCCTGGCTTCCTCGATCGCCTTCGCGCGTCTTCGACGCGCCCCTCGCGCAACAGCGTAAGTACACGAGCGTGACTCGCGTGTGGGGATTCCGGGGTGGCGCTGCTGCGCGTCTTCGAAATACGCGAGCGCCGCATCGAGATCGCCGAGTTCGAGTTGTGCGCGTGCGCGCAGCATCAACGAGGCGAGATGCTGATCGGAATCAATCGGCGATGGGATCGAGAACGGCGAGCACGCGGACCGGATCGCCCACCACGAGCGCGGCTCGCGCAGCCAGGATTCGAAGCTCGTCTCGATCGGGGTAATCGGAGATCCCCGCTTCGAGTAGCCACAGCGCGTGGGCGGTCTCTCCGGCGCGCATCATCAGAGTGGCGAGTTCGGCGAGTTCGGCGGGCGATTGCGGACTCACGGCGCGCAGCTCGCGAGCGCGTCGCTCAATGCGGTGACATCGTGACGCGAAAACGCGTCACTCAACGACTGGCGCGCAGCCTCGAGCGGGTCGGGCGCGTCGCGGCGGCACGCGACCGCGCCGAGCAGCAACGCGATCGACAACACCAGCGAAAGCGCAGCAAGACTCGCCTCGGTTCGCCTTGCGCGTGCTCGCCTACTGGGATGTCCCCCTGTTCTGCCTGCGGCGGCGCGATAGGCCCGCGAGCGCGAGCGCACCCGGAACCAACTGCGCGAGCGAGCCGGGTTCCGGAACGTCGTAGGTGCGAGACACCTCAGTTCCCCATCAAGAAGACCGTTCCGGTCGTCGGGCTTCCGAGCGATGTCGCTGAGGCTATCGAAACCGGCAGCGTGCCATCGACATTGGCGGCTCCGGGCGTGTTGAGGCTCGCCAGGAAAAATGGTAAAACGCCTGGCCCGCGCGGGCCGGGGTTGGTTCCCAGTGATGTCTACGGGGAAATCTCCGACCAGGCCACAGAACAGGCCGCGCAGCGCAAATGGGCGCTCGATGAACAAACTCATCCCCAGCACCGGTGCCTGTGCCCGTACCCGTCCCTCCGAACATGACGGACTGCGTATTCGTAAAGGGGCCCGGTCGACGTTCCCACTTGCGAAACAAACACCGTACCGGTGATGGCCGCAATGCCCACGGTTCCAGCATCGATCGACATATCGAGCGTGAGGTTCTTCATTTGGGCGCTGCCGGTTTGAACCGAGGTGGCGCCCCCGCCGGTCTTGATCGCCGGTAAGATCGTGGTAGCTCCCATACTGGTGGATCGTCCCGTCCGGCGGGATATTGATCGTTCCGATAAAACTCATCGTCGAATCGCCGAGATCGAAATCGATCCCGACCGTATCCCGCCTGGGCGCTCGCCGATAATACGAGGACACACGCTAGAACCAGAACTCGGATGCGACGCATGTAGTGACCTCTCCATTGGGTTCGCGGACCCCGCGCTCCGGGCGAATGCCGGTTTGCAAAAACCGCAACCGTGTTTGGGGGGCTCCGATCGGATTCTCGCCCACCCTGGGCAGGAAAACGCAACTTCAATTCCATCGACGGGCAGATTGCGCGAAAATACGCACCTGTGCGCCCGGCCGCCGTGGTCAGATCCAATCGGAAGAGAACACCGACTCGCGAACGACCAGTCCCTTCGTAGCGATATCAGGTTGGCGGGGACTCTCGGTCGCCGACGACCGATTTCAGCGAGCTGTCGTGTACGCGCGCCAGCACCAGTAACGCCGTTAGCGTCCCGACCAGCGCGAGGAACATGTCCCACTGCGTGTCCCAGACATCGCCCTGGGTGCCCAGAAACGACTCCGACGACGCGCCACCGATCAACGCCGCCCACCACTCGAGCAGCTCGTAAAACGCGCTGAACGCCAGGCACATACAGATGACGAAGAGGCTCAGCCAGCGACCTCGACGTAACGGCGACCAGCGGATCAGGACTTCTCGCGCGAGAATCGCCGGGATGAAGCCCTGCGCGAGGTGACCGAGGCGATCGTAGTGGTTCCGGGAGAAATCGAACCACTCCTGCACCCAGAAGCCAGCGGGGACACGCGCATAGGTGTAATGACCGCCCACCATCAAGATCACCGCGTGCAGGAACAGCAGCCGATAGAGCAGTGGCGAGAGGCGAAACCGCGAGAAGGTCGCGACCAGGATCGGCGCGCCGATCAGGACGGGCGCCACCTCCAACCACCAGGTCAGGCGATCGAACGGCCCAATGCCAGAGACGACCAGCGCCAGTCCCGTCAGCGCGAGCAGAACCGGCGGCTCCCGCGAGGAGAGAGTTCGTTCGGTCATTGGGAAGTATGCTACCCGAAGCCCGCAGAAAAAATCCCCGAAATTTCGGGGTGTGATCCGCGATGCGTGCGCGTCCGCCGGAACTCGTCCCTACGAGAGGAGCGATCCATGAGCGTGTCGATACACCCGGCTGTCGACACGGGTTTCAAGCCCGGAGACGAGGATTTCTCGGGTGGGAAACTTCACTGTCATTGCAAGAATCAGCAGGTCGAAGTCAGCGTAAACGCGCAGTCCGCCCACAATCACTTGTGCGGTTGCACTCGATGTTGGAAACCCGAAGGGGCGCTTTTTTCGCAGGTCGCCGTGGTTCCGCGCGACAGCCTGTCGGTGACCGCAAACGGCGTCAAGCTCAAGGCCCTCGACACGTCGGCAGCGATCCATCGCCATATCTGCGCGACGTGCGGCGTTCACATGTACGGTCGGATCGAAAACGACGACCATCCATTTTTCGGATTCGACTTCATCCACACGGAGTTGTCCGATGAGAAAGGCTGGTCCGAACCGACATTCGCGGCCTTCGTCTCTTCGATCATCGAGTCGGGTGCGGACCCGGCGGGGACGGATGCGATTAGCAAGCAGCTGAAAGATCTCGGGCTGGAACCCTACGACTGCCTTCCGCCTGCGTTGATGGATGCGATCGCCGCGCACAACGCAAAGGCAGCCGGCGCTCGCTGCTAGCCGGGTCGCGCTCGTATCGACAAGGCGCGCGCTAGAACGCCACTTGTGCACCCAATCGGAAATCGCGGCCCGGCAGCGGTGCGACGTCCTTGATGAACGAGGTGGAGATCCGCGCCTGCTCGTCGGTGAGATTGCGCGCGCGGGCGAAGAAGCTGATCTCTGGATGATCCTTGAAGGGGCGCACGTCGAGGTCGAGATTGAACAGAAAATAGCTGTCAGTGGGAAGCTCGAAAGCGGCAATCTTGTTCTGCTCGGCCGCCCAGCGAACGTCGATCCCGAAGTTGAAGAGCTGGCTCTGAAGCTCCAACCCGGTCTTCACGGTGACGGGCGGCATCCGCGGTATGTTGCCTCCAGATCGGAAGCGACCGCGAACTGCATCGACCACGGTTCGCACCCCCAATGAGTAACCGAACTGCTCCCACAACGTGATATGGAGTTCGCCTTCGATCCCGTAGAACTCGGCGTCGCGCTGCCCATAACGAAAGACCGGAAGTCCATCCATTTCTGCACCGGTTGGCTCCAGGAAGATGAAGTCATCGTACGCGGTGTAGTAGACATTCACACCGAAGGCGATCCGATCGCCTTGGCGTCGAATCGAAAACTCGGCTCCTAGAGCCGTCTCCGCATCGAGACCCGCATCGCCGATCTGGAACGCCCCGATCGCAAGATGGGGTCCGTAGGAATAGAGCTCGGTCGCGACCGGGTGTCGCTGGTTTCGATATCCGAGCAAACCGACGTGCCAACCTTCGGCGAACGCCCAGCGCGCGCCTCCGGAAGTGCTGAAGGTGTCGCCCGAGTAATTGGAAACGCCACGCGCGTCGATCCCCTGATGTTCGTAGCGCCCTCCGATTTCGAGGAGCCAACCCTCGCACCCCCAGTCACCGAGATCGAGTTCTTCGACGGCAAAGATCCCTACGTTGTAGGTCGTCGATCGGGGAACGAACGCCTCTTCGCCGATCGCGTCGAAGGTATTCCGCGTGACCTGAAGCCCCATCGCGCCATCGAGCGCTTTCCAGCTCCTTTGGCCGAATTCCAGGCGTCCTTCCCAACCGTCATTCTCGAATCGGGTTCCGACGACACCTCCCTCCAACTCCTTGTGCTCGTAGTCTCCCCAGCTCCAGGTCAATTCGCTCTGATCGAAAATGAGAAGATCTCGATTGAGTTCTGCGCGGACGTCCACACGCACCTGCTCGAGATCGATACGCGCATCCCCATGCGCTTCCCCCTCGCCTGCTTCGTGAGCGTGGCCTCCGGGAATGCCGTAGTTCGTATCGAAGAATGTCCCCGATGCGCCCAAGCTCCAGGTTTCTGCGAGATAGGATGCTCCCACGCTCGCGCCGTGAGAGTCGAGATCGCTGTTTTGAACCTTTCCGCTCGAAGATTCGTGCGCTCCGCCGCTTGCGGCTTCGAGGGTTCGCAACTGTTTCGACTCGGCGTGTCCAGGGATCTCGTAGTCGTCCGCTGCGCGCGCAAAGCCGTCGGCGTGGAATGCAAAGCTCCCGGTACCGAGGTCGATCGACCCGCGGCCCGCTCGATCGTCGGCGTTGCTTCCCCAATAGGCCATCGCATCGAAGTCATAGCCCCGGTCTGGAACGGACCGGGGAATTCGCTCGGTGATCATGTTGACGACACCCCCGACCGCCGAACTGCCATAGAGCAGGGTCGCGGGCCCACGGATCACCTCGACCCGATGCAGCGTGAGTGGCTCCGCTGCAACCGCGTGATCGGGGCTTTCGGAAGAAGCGTCGAAGGAGACGATTCCATCCACCATCGTCCGCACGCGACTCCCACCGAGGCCGCGGATGACCGGGCGACTCGCAGCTCGGCCAAAGAATGTCGAACTCACGCCCGGTTCATAGGCCAGCGTTTCGCCGATCGTTGGTTCGATTCGCCGATCCAACTCTTCACCGGTAAGAATCGAACTCCCCTGGAGCAGGTCGAAACGCGAGCGATTCGTTGCAGAACCGCTCACGATGATTTCCTCGTAGTCGCCATGGTGATGATGGCGATCGCGATCGTGCTCCGCGTCGATTTCGCTGTCGGTAGTTTCCGCCTCTGGAGAATCAGATTCCGCCCAGGCCGCGCTGGCAATCACAGCAAAGAAGAACACTGCCATGGAGAATTGCCACCAAGCCAGCGCAGTCCACCTCTCTTTACTCAACATTGTGTATCTCTTTTTCCAATCAGATGCAGTTCGCAGATGCAGGCGCGATTGATCGAGATGGGATCGGCCGCACGCATCACCCCTACGGGGTGGAATCAGATTCGAGAACGCGTCGCGAGAATCAGGAAGGAATGGGAGGTGCGCGCTTACGCTGGGTATCGCAAACGATGGGATTCAGGACAGGCGGTGTCTGCACGAACACCGGACCGATCAACCCAGTCGGCACGGCTGTACCCGCTGTGATCAGCGGGACGGACACCTGCTTGTACGGTTTCGAGATGCGACATACCACACAATCGCTCTGTCCCGAATCGTGATCGCCTGAATGGGAGAGCGTGAAGAATTGCCCCAGCAGAAGAAGCGCGACAACAAACATCGCGCGTAGTGAAACGCAGCCGATTTGACTCACTGACCGGATCGCCCAGCTCATTCAGGCGTCCTTCCGTTTGGAAAACTCTTCCGAGATCCCGTTCATCTTCTTCGCGAGGGCGAAATCCAGCGTCGTGATGCCGTCCGCGCTGTGCGTCACGAGATCTACGATAACCGTGGCGTAGACGTTCGACCACTCCGGATGATGATTCATGGTCTCCGAGCACAAAGCCGCGCGGGTCATGAAACCAAAAGCCTGATTGAAATTTCGGAAGCGGAATTCGCGGTGTAGTTTGCCACCCTGAACCATCCAGCCCGGAACACCCTCCAGCGCCTGCTCTATTTCGGCGTCGTCAAGCCTCTCGGGCCGGCTCGAATCCGCCATCTCAGAGATTTCCCGACGCTGCCGGGGCCTCGAGTTCGACGGGCTGGACGACTCCGCTCACCTCCTCCCACGCGCGTCGAATTACGAAGTCCCGATCGAATTTGAACAAGAAGGGGACCGACATTTCCTCGAAAGCTCCATCGTGCTCGAGGTTGGCTGCAGCCAGGGTTTCTTCGAGGGACATTTCGGCCGCAACAGACTCGCGCGCAAACTCCGCCAGCTCAGCGATGAAGCGCTGAAATTCGAGCAGGCCGGCCCGATCCGTCACGGGGCCGTGTCCCGGAATGACCCGATCAAAATCAAGAGCGAGCACGCGTTCGAGCGTCTCCCCCCACTGTTGTACCGAGCCGCCCGCCTCGAGGTCGATGTTCGGATATCGGCGGTTGAAAAAGAGATCGCCCGTGTGAAGGACGCGATCTTCGATGAAGAGAACGACGAGATCGCCTCCTGTGTGGCCGCGTCCCAGGTAGAAGGAGCGGATCGTTTTGTCGCCGATCCTCAAATCGTGCGTGTCTGTAAACAGGTCATTGGGCACGGACCCGGCGGCCAGCCCCTCCCAGAATGCTGAGTCGAACCTCTCGAGATAGGCGCGGGTGCGCTCTGTCGCCACGATGCGCGTCCCAGCTGGCCACGCCGGGTTCCCGTGGGTGTGATCCGCGTGATAGTGGGTATTGATGACGGCCTGGGTGGGTCCGCCACCGAGCTTCTCGGCGAGTACCAGGATGCGCCGACCCTGAATGGGAAACGTCATCGTGTCGACGACGACGGCCCCACTCTGGGTTCGAAGCACTGCGACGTTTCCACCGGCGCCGTAGATTACGGAGACCGAGTCGGTCACGGCTTCGTGGTCGAGAACGGTGACCCGGTTGTAGAGGTAGACCGCCAGCACCCCCACCAGTGCAACCAGAACCACCGCGATCACGCCAACTTTGCGACCCACGCTCCCCCCGATGAATACAGGGAAAGTATACGCCGCAGCCGGTTCGCCGCACTGCGGGTGGCGCTCTCATTTTGGGATCGATGAATGTCTCGGTGCGGCTTCAGGTGTCCGTGCGCAGAGGGTGGGGTTTGCCGAAGAGCCAACCTTGACCGAAAGGAATCCCGAGGCGGCCGAGCGTTTCGAGTTCTTCCAGTGTGTCGAGCCCTTCACCGATGATGCGCGCGCCGATCTTTTTCGAGACCGCGTGCAGTGCCCGCAGCAATTCCTGACGGTTGAGGTCCTCGTCGATCCCGGCCACGAACGCTCGATCGACCTTGACGAACTCGGGACCCAACTCGATCACGGATTCGAGACTCGCGTACCCCGATCCGACATCGTCCATCGCGATCTGGAAACCGAGGTTCCCGTAGTAGTCACGGATTTCGCGAAAGATGTCGAAGTTCGAGATCGATTCCTGCTCGGATATTTCGAGAACGAGATCCGTTGGGGAAAGTCCGCAGCCATCGAGTGTCCGGCGCAGGGCTTCCGAGCGAAAGTTTGGATCGTAGATGGTCGTCGGGCGGATATTGAGAAAGAGTTTCGCATCACCCGGGAAATCCCTCGCACCGTCGAGGCCGCTCATTCTACAAAGGCGATCGAGCTGAAAAATGAAACCCTCTTCGCTTGCACTCTTGAACAACGCCGCCGGCGAGTGAAACTCCGAACCTTCCGGTCCGCGCGCGAGCGCCTCGTATCCGAATACCGTCCGCGTCGCGACGTCTACGATCGGCTCATAGACGGAGCGAATCCTGCCCTCGAGCACCAACTCGAATAGTTTTTTGCGTCGGCGCCGAGCGGCGATCTTCTCGTTGAGCGCAGCGTCGTTGCGCGCTTGTTCGATCGCGTCTCTAATTTGTGTCTCTGCACCAATCGTGGGATTGCAGAGCGCTGCCGAAGCGCCGATCGGAAGGCTCGGGGGCGTCTTCAGATGCGGATATCCGATTCCGGTTCCCCGTGCCTTTAGGCCCTGCGAGAGAGCGCCGTGAAGATCGGGTAGCTCCCGGCTGGAGAAGTCCGTCTCCGCGAGATCCCGAAACAGCAAGACCATGATCTCGTTGCGGCCGGTCTCGCCCGCGAGAATCAGGTCACTGATCCCCAGCCGATCGCCAATCAGTTGCTCCACGACTTCCCGGAGCGACAACATCGCCCCGAAGCGCGCCGAACCGCCAAAGCTGCGCTCGATTTCAGAAAACGCGGAGGCGTCGATCGCGAGGACACCCAACGCCCCGTGGCCGCTGAACTGCTCGACGATCTCGGGGAGCGAGTCCCCGATCGAAGGCAGCACCGTCTCGGACTTGGGCAAAGCCGCAAAGGTCAGAATGTCATCCGGCTCCGACATGCCTCTCGCATCGGCACCTCGGGGCAGCTCGTTGAGTGCGCGCGGTCACAGCCGCGCCCGGCCCGACCTTCGGCCGGAGATTTCGATTTCCAGAGGATCAATGAAATCGATAGATAAATCCGACTCTTCCGAGATCTGACAGAGCGCCGCGGGCGGCTCTAATGGACTCCCCGAGTCGCGATGAGACTCGAAGGCTCGATCCCGAGGCTGCGGACGACGTGCTCCCACATCTCGGATGACGCGATCTCGAAGACGGTTTCTTCGCAGACGGGAGCTGTGATCCAGGCGCCCTGCGTGAGTTCGTTCTCGAGTTGCCCCGGCCCCCAACCCGCGTAACCGAGCAACACGCGAATCCGGCCGGGCGGATCGCTCGCAATGCCTCGGAGCACGTCGAGTGAACCCGCAAACCACAAGCCCGGTTGGATCTGGGTGACCTCCTCCGGTCGCTCGCAATGTTCGTCCGAGCCGAACAGCACCCATCCCGTCTGAGGCTGAACGGGACCACCCCAGTTGATCTCCCAACCCGGGTCGCCCTTCCATTCGATTTCGAGAGTCGAACACAGCACGGGAGCTGTGAGGTCGGTCGAGCGATTCAGTACGACCCCGAAGCTGCCGGTCTCATCGTGGTGAATCACCAAGATGACCGCCCGGTGGAAATTGGGGATCCATCAACTGGGGCATCGCCACCAGGAAACCCGGAGCGAGATCAGATTCCGACACGAAGAAAAGAATAGCAGTCGGCAAAGTGCCGCCAGGCGAGACCGGCAGGTCTCGTCGCCGCAAAGTGAATCCGAAGGATTCACCAGTCTCGCTCCCAACCAGCTCGCAGACGCTGTACGTTGCCCGCGTGAGTACTCGACGCAACGCGCTCGCCTTCGCGTTCGCCTCGTTGGCCGTCGGAGCATTGGTGGCGGTCCGACCCCTGGCGAGCAGCGGTGGCCGATTCGGCGACACGCTCGGATTCGAGATCTTCCTCGCGATGCTCGCACTCGCGTTCGCAGTGCGTTCACCGCTCGGGGTCACAGCGAGGCTGGGGCTCGGCCCGAGCGGGCTTTCGCGGGGCAGACTGGCGCTGCTCGCACTCGGAACCCTCGCCCTGAGTTACTCGCTCGATGGCGTCTACCGACTGATCGAGCCACCGGACAGCGGCGTGCTGTTTCAATTCGAATCCGAACTCGCCGGAGCCCGCGGCGGAACGCTCGCCTTCGCGCTGCTGAGCTTCGCGCTGGTGCCGGGTATCGCCGAGGAGCTCCTCTGCCGCGGTCTCGTACAGCGCGGCCTCCAAGCCCGCTATGGGCCGATCTCGGCGATCCTGCTCGCCTCGATCTTCTTCGGCGCGCTCCACATGGACCCGATCCACTCGGTTTTCGCCGCAATTCTCGGCCTCTATCTGGGCGCCATCGCCTACCTGGCGGGAAGCGTGCGGGCCTCGATGGGTTGCCATATCGCGAACAACACCGCGGCCGTCCTCGGCGCGGCGATCATCCCCGAAGTCGGGCCGATGCCGGCGGCTTCCCTGGCCGCCGCCGCCTTTTCCCTGGGGGTACTCGGGTGGATCTGGCGCCATCACCAACCCACCGCCCTTGCCGATACCTCGAAAAAAGAAGGCCCGCGGGGGCTACAGAAGCGATGCGGATTGGACGACTCGTAGAGGGCTGACCTGAATTCGGCGTCGAGGTACATCGCTTGGCAAACATTCCCTCGGTACTCATACTCGATGATGGCGAGCTGGACGACGTCCAGAGAATTCTCGAAGAACTCGAGGTCGAATTTGGTCGCGTGCAGGGTGGTGCGATCGCACCTAACACACCTCATCCCACATCGCTGCTGATGGCGACTCCCCGACGGATATCTGCCGTTGCCGCGATCGACGACGCCTCGGGTGACGAGGATCCGCCCGTTCGCGTTGTGGTCGTCGATCAAGACTCGAAGACCTTGCGCGATCAGCTTCGCAAGGTCGGGTTCGACTTCCTGGTGCGACGCCCCGTGCACCCAGAAGCGCTTCGGCTGCTGGTCATGCACAGCCTCTACCGCGGAGACGAGAAGCGGCGTGAGCCGCGGGTTGCGGTCGGGCTCGAAATTTCCTTTCAGACTGGAGAAATTCCGCGACGTGCCACGCTGGTCGATCTCTCCACGGGGGGCTGCCGGCTGATCTCCCCCTTCGAAATCGAAGCTGGCAAGCTGGTTCTCGTCACGCTGCCGGAATCTCTCGGCGCCGCGGAAGCGATCACGTTAGACGGCCGGATTCTGCGCAGCAGCTACGACAAACGAATCGGCGAAGAGGGGATGTACAACGCGGCGGTGCAGTTCGAAAACCTGTCGAGTGACATCCGGAACGAACTCGAGTGGATCATCGAGGACAAAGTCGGTGGACCGCCGGCCCTGAATACGACGCCCCAGCCCTCTCAGGGCGAAGCGGGAGCCGATCCGTCAGCGACGGGTGCAAAGCCGACCTACACCGTCAAGCGCAGCGAGCAGCAGCGGCGTCCAGTGCGGAAAGCACTCCTCGAAAAAGAATCACCTGCGCTAAAAGCGGACCCGCGTTCGGAAGGTGCGGCCGCCACAGCGACCAGCGGCCCGGCTTCAGCTGCGGCGGGCGAGCAGGAACAATACCCGCTCTCGGTTCCGGTCGACGTAAAGATGGCTCGACCGGAAAGGCCCGTGCAGGAACCTGCCGAAGAAATTGCCGCCCAGCCGCCCGTCCAACCCATCGCGCAGCCTGTCGAACCCATTGCTCAGCCTGTCGGCCCCGTCGGGCAGAGCGTCGAGCAGGCGCCATCGATCTCGGCCGACGATCGGCGCGCGACACCGCGACACCCCTACGCGGCAAAGGTCCCCGCCTTCGGAACCCGCGCGTTGCGGGTGCTCGTCGGGCGAGACCTCAGCGTGGGTGGCATGCGGATCGAGTCGAATCCGGATCTCGAAGTCGGAGACCGCCTGCACCTCGCGATCTACGGTGAAGCGAGCGAGGAACCCTTCCTGGTCTGGGGCACGATCTTGCGCAGCGATGGAAGGGGCGGAACAGCCGTGGCCTTCGACCCGGTTCACCCGACCATCGCGAAGCAACTGGAAGCCCTGGTGGCGAGCCTTCCCGCAGTCGAATCGCTTCAGCACACCGAAGCCGAGGCGATGGGAACCATCCTCACCGAAATCATCAACGAGTAATAGGCGAATCCTACGGATTCGCTTTGCGGCGGCAAAACCTGACGGTCTCACCTGGCTGGCGAATCCTGCGGATTCGCTTTGCGGCGCTGAGACCTGGCGGTCTCGCCTGGCTGGCGGCGATCGCCGCGATCTCGTGCACTGCCCTATCCCAGCCACCTGAGCGCCCTCCGCGGTGTGCGGCAGCGCACCGCTCTGCTTTCCACTAATCTCTCTGATCACTTGATTTGGAGGAACTCGATGGCGCGAAGCAAGAGCAAGCAGAAGGTCAAGCGACACCAGCACAAACTTCGGCGCCTTCGCGCCCTCGCGCGCAAGAAGGCCGCCAAAGCGGCCAAGGACTAAACCAATCGACGGCCCGCAATGACCCGGATGCTCTGCACAGCGTGTTACGAAACCGCCGAGCCCGATACCGTCATCGCAGGGTCGGACCTCGTCGAGATGCTGAGCTGGCTCTGCCTCGCCGTTCCCGGCTGGCTCTACTGTTGGTGGCGCCACAGCGCCCGCCTCAAGGTGTGCGCGCATTGTGGGAGTGGCTCGTTGATCCGCGAGGCGCGAGCCGCGCAAGCCCGCAGGCTCCCGACAGAACCCCGAGTCGTCCAGCGCGTGCGAAACGCCTACGGGCCAGATCGCTGGCCGCGGCCGCTGGCCACGCCCCGCGATCGATTGCGCCATGGTGGAATCGGAGCCGTGCTCGTCGCGGGACTGACCTCGTTCGGGATGTTGAGCGCAATCCCGCAATCACCCGGCAGCGCAGTGAGCGCGGCCGTCTCGTTCGGCACACTCAGCGCAATCTGGTTGATCATTGAAACCGCTCGCATCGTTCGACAGCAACCCTCGGGCTGCACGGCGTGGGACGCATCGGGCCGCGCGCTCGCGATCAAATGGCTCGATTGAGCGCGCCGCATTTCTAGCGTCGGCTAACATCCATGCCCGCGACTGGAGGCGAAAGCCCGTGCAGATTCAGTTCGACATCCGAACCGTTGCGAAGACGGCCTTCACCGCACTCGCGCTGTTCCTGCTGGCTTGCGATCCGGTTGCTGAGGTCCCGGTCTGGGGAACACTCCCGGATTTCAGTCTGACCAACCAGGACAACCTACCCTACGGAACCGCGCAGCTCGAAGGACGGCCCTGGATCGCAGACTTCATCTTCACCAAGTGCCCCGGCCGCTGTCCGAAGCTCACCTACGAGATGTCGCGGATCCAGACAGAGCTACGCGGCCGCGGTTGGGATGATGTGATGTTGGTGAGCATCAGCGTCGATCCCGCGAACGACACACCCGAAGCGCTGGCCGAATACGCGGCCAGGCACAGTGCGAAGTTGGACGGCTGGCAGTTCTTGACCGGAACCCGAGACAGCATCTGGTCACTCAGCGTCGAAGGATTCAAACTCGCCGTCCAGGAAGTCGAAGACACCAGCGCGGGCCCGATCCTGCACAGCAACCGCTTCGTACTCGCGGATGGTCGACAGCAGATTCGAGGTTACTACGACGCCCTCGATGCCGACGATCGCGCCAAACTGTTGCGCGATCTCGAAATCGTCCGCGCGGAGTCCGCGTCGGTCGTCCACTGATCGGTTCCGCAGCCATCCCAGTTGACCGGCGAATACCCTGGATTCGCTTTGCGGTAGCGGGACCTGCGCGGTCCGGTACTCGGGCATGGAGACAAACGGGGTACCTGATATGAGTGAGTCATTGCATTACCTGACAGCGACCGAGGCTTTGAAGATGTTTCGCAGTCGCGAGATTTCGCCGCTCGAACTGATGGAGGCGGTCATCGCCCGCAGCGAGACCTGTGAGCCCGAACTCAACGCCTTCAGCCACACGTACTTCGAACAGGCAATTGATGCAGCCCGCGCATCCGAAGCCCGCTACACGCGTGGCGAACCCTGCGGCGTGCTCGACGGCCTGCCGCTCGGGATGAAGGATGAAATCGAAGTGGCCGGGTCAGCCGGTGACCGAAGGCTCACTGCTGTACGAAAATCGAATGGCCGAAGAAGACGCGGTGCTCACGAAACGCCTGCGGAGCGCAGGTGCCATCTTCCACGCTCGCACGACCTGCCCGGAGTTCTGCTCGCTGTGGAATACGATGTCGCGCCTGTTTGGTGTCACCCATAATCCGTGGAACCTGGATGTCACGCCCGGTGGTTCGTCCGGCGGATCCGGCGCCGCGCTGGCAGCTGGTACCGCAATGCTGGCGACCGGCTCCGACATCGGCGGTTCCATCCGTTTTCCGGCATCGATGTCCGGCGTCGTGGGGTTCAAGCCCCCTTACGGCCGGGTGCCAGAAACCATGGAGCCATTCAATTTGGAGTCGTACTGCGCCAACGGACCCATGGCGCGCACCGTCGCCGACACGGCCCTGATGCAAAACGCAATCAGCGGCGCACACCCGGCGGACGCGGCCTCCAGCCTGCCGCGGGTCGATATCCCCCTGGGTTTTCCGGACAACCTCGAGGGCACGCGGATTGCCTATACGCTGAACTTTGATTACCTCGACATCGAAGACGATATTGCGCGCAACACGCTGGACGCGATCGAGCGGCTCAGAGCCCTGGGCGCAGAGGTGGTCGAGGTGCAGCTGGATTTTCCGGCCGGCATCGAGCGGGCCTATTACGGCCACATGGATCCGATGTTCTTCGCCTCGATCGCAGACAAGATGGAAGAGCACAGAGAATTACTCTGTGACTACAACATCAAGATGGCGGAAGAGGCCATGCGACGGCTCGAAGACAAGACCGCTTTTTATCAGGCGGCGCTCGTCGAGTCGCAGATGGATGCCCGCTTCGGCACGCTGATGGAAGAGTTCGACGTTCTGGTCTGCCCGACCGTGCTGACCAACCGGATGGCTGCCGACTTCAACCCGGTCAAAGATGATTACATCGTCAATGGGAAGGTAAAGGAGTTCGATCTTGCCATGTCCACCTGCCACCTGTTCAACATGATGGGGCGCTGCCCGGCCATTTCAGTGCCCTCGGGCATCGGCGATAACGGCGTTCCCACGGGCCTGCAGATTGCGGCAAAGGCGTACGACGACATCGCGGTGTTTCGAGTTGCGGCGGCTTTTGAAAGCACCTGGGAACGGCCTTTCAGGCCTGAGTAAAACCGGGGCGAACCAGTCTCGTTCTTACCCAATCATGGCTCGATCACAGTGTGGTACTGGTCGACGAGCAGGTCGGTCAATTTCTGAACGGCGCGAGCCGGCCACTGGATCTCCAGCGTCTCGACCGCACGCGCGGCCAAGCCGTAGTGCAGGCGCGGGTCACCTGCGACAAGTAGGACTGCGTGGGCTGGTAGGCGCGCACCTGCGTGCGCCCGCCGGCGGTCAGTCGGACCACTGCGCCGATCGGCTCAGACGCACCGCGCCGGGATAGCACCCCGCCGGCACTTGCCGGCGGGTGGCCATCCGAGCGGTCATCTCGCGATCAAGATCTGCTCCTCACTGGCGAATTCTTCGAATTCGCAATGCGGCGGTGAGACCTAGCGGTCTCACCTGGCTCTGACTTTGCGATTGCGGCGTCGCTGTAGCCAGGCCATACCGACCACACCCGAGACGAACTGAAGCATCACACCCGGCTCGGGGGTGGGCGTCGGAGTCGGGGTGGCCGTCGGGGTCGGCGTGGACGTCGGGGTGGACGTCGGCGTCGCTGTCGGTGTAGCCGTAGGCGTCGCCGTCGGCGTGCTAGTCGGCGGCACTGTCGCTGTGGGCGTTGCCGTAGGCGTCGCAGTCGGCGTGGCCGAAGGCGTTGCGGTGGGCGTCGGTGTGGCCGTCGGCGTCGCTGTGGGCGTCGGCGTCGGAGCCGCGCAGTCGGAATCGCTCAGGTCGTAGTCGAGGTCGCCGTCGTTGTCGAGGCCAAGTTCCAACGGGTCACCGGAGAATTCTTCTTCCAGGTCCGCATTGCACGGATCCAGAGAAAGGTCGACGATGTCATTCGTGGTGGAAGCATACCAGACCGGCATGA
>PVMK01123786.1_pt1 | contig 70595 bp, 59 predicted proteins | sample 1853481 | NCBI WGS metagenome assembly PVMK01 (sample SAMN08533507, study PRJNA380276) | Marine sediment metagenome, whole genome shotgun sequencing project.
TATTGGAGCATTTGCCGGCGCCTATCGCGCCGGAGACATCTCGATTGCCTATCCTCTGGCACGCTCCTTACCCGTTATATTTGTATTCTTTCTAACGCTGATATTGGGTAACGGCCAACCCCTGGGCGGATGGTTTTTCATCGGTGTTATTCTTATTGTTTCCGGCTGCATTATCCTGCCATTGAAAGTATTCGGTGACTTTCATTTTTCCAAATACATGAATCTATGCTGCATGCTGGCCGCACTTGCCGCTGTCTGGGTCGCAGGCTATACGGTTGCAGATGATATGGCATTGCGTTACCTGAGAGAGCTCCCCGGCCAACCGATGAGCCCGGTTGAGGGCACCCTGGTGTATATGGTTTTGGAGGGAATCAGCTGTTCGCTCTGGCAGAGTCTGTTCGTGGTCGTCAACCGGCGGGAACGGCAACGCATGCCTGAAGTTCTAAAATCCTATAAAGGCCCGGCGGCCCTGACCGGCATCGGAATCTATCTTACCTATGGGATTGTTCTGGTGTCGATGAATTATGTGTCCAACGTCAGTTATGTGGCCGCGTTTCGCCAGATCAGTATCCCAATCGGTGCTATATTCGGCATGACGCTTCTCAGGGAGTCCCGTAACCTGCCAAAGGTTGTCGGAATAGCCGTTGTGTTTTTCGGACTTGTTTTAGCCGGCGTGAAATAGGTTTCAGGTAAAAATTGGTTTCAGGTGTCAGGTAGCAGCCATCCTTTAATTGAGGAATTGCGAATTTAGGAATTTAGGTATTATTGGTATCCTGTCGATTAAATTCACCGATACAAGAATTCCTCAATTTCTGAATCCCTGAATTCCTAAATCATCGAAATCCTGAAACCTTATTAAACTATGAGCCATGAGCTATCGGCTAATAGCTTTAAAGCGTAGCACGCTTAAATTATGCCCGAATTTTATGGCCTTTCGGGTCCACCAGCGGTAATTTTGCCACACTTGCTTTCACACGCTCACCCAATACCTGAACCTCTAATTCAACCCCGGCCTTTGCCAGTTCTAAGGGCAGATAGACCAAACCGATGTCTTTAGCGATGGGGTAACCGCAGCTGCCGGAGCGGATGAGATCGACTGCTTTACCGCCGGCATATACCGAGCCGTTAAGTTGATCGAGTCCGAGTTTTTGTAATAGAGAATTTTATTATACCTAAATTGATCCAAGAATGATAACCTGAAGTTATAATGTTAATAGCAATTATTAATTTAGCTTGCAGTATGTTGCTCCATATGCGATTAAGAACCTGCCCCTTCCGCTTCCGCTGAGAGAATTGCATTTCTCATAATTATATACACAAAATTATATACAAAAAAGACCCTCATAGACTCTTTGAGTTTTATCATTTGGATAGGGTTGGTGAATCATAACATCTAATTTAAAGGAGGTTGGCCATGAAAAAGAGAATGTGTGGTATCGGCAAAGTCATTGGCACAGGAATTATCCTTTCTGTGTTTATATTAACTTCCCTAGCGGTGGCCGGCGAACTCATTTTATACACCGCATCCAATCCCAAAATCGAAAAGGATATCAATGCCGCATTCCAAAAGGCCTATCCGGACATCAAAATAAATACGATCAACTTGTCAACCGGCCCGATCACTGAACGCGCAATCGCCGAAAAGGCGAATCCGCAAGCCGATGTCATCTGGATGGTCAACGATATTGCCCTTGAGCGTTTGAAGGAAGCCGGTGTTCTTGAGCCTTACGAGCCCAAAAACAGCCCGGTGGTTGAAGAGTTCAGGGATCCTGACGGTTTCTTCGTGAACCACAACGGAACCGTAATGGGGATGGCGGTCAACACCAAGCTGCTCAAGGAAAGGAATTTGCCCATGCCGACGACCTGGGAAGATTTAATTAAACCGATCTACAAAGGGCAGATCAGCATTGCCTCCCCCACCAAGTCGGGGACCGGCTTGAGCATTTTCTCGACGATGTGGGATGCTTTTGGTTGGAACTTCATCGACAATTTTCACCAGAACATCTTTGCCTATCAGTCCAGCGGAAGCGCCGCAGCACGTATGTGCGGGCGCGGTGAAGTCGCCATCGGCCTCAGCTACGATACGGCTATTTTGCAGCAAGTCCAGGCCGGTGTGCCGGTGGAAATGGTCATCGGCAGGATTTCACCCAACGTCAAAGAGGGTGGCGGATTGCTGGCCGGAGCGCCGCATCCGAAAGAGGCCAAAATATTCCTCGACTGGCTGTTCGGGACGGAAGGCGCCAAGGTCCTTGGCCCGCACGTCGGAATCGGAGCTGTTCCCGGATACGGAAAAATCGACCTGTCCAAGGTGTATTTGTGGAACATGCGCCGCCCGCTGGACGCCAACAAGTTCAAAATGCAATGGGCCGGCAAATATGAAAAATAGTCTGTAATTACAAAAAAGATATAGATTCGGTACATTCCAGCAAAAACCGCCGCGCCCTGATAGGGGCGCGGTTCTCGCTGGTGCAGGGGAAAATCTTTATGGCAGAATTGAACCTTAACGGAATTACTAAGACTTTCGGAGACGTTGTTGCCATCGGTAACGTCGACCTGGATATTGCTTCCGGGGAATTCCTTACCTTGGTCGGCGCCAGCGGTTGCGGCAAAACCACCCTTTTAAGGATCATCGCCGGCTTCACCAAGCCGGACTCGGGCATGCTGACTATCGATGGCCGTCGGGTGGAAAATCTGCCCCCGAGCAAACGCGAGATCGGTTTTGTTTTTCAATCGTATGCGCTGTTCCCGACTCAGACGATTGCCCAGAATATCGGTTTCTCCTTGGCGATTCGGCACAAGCCCAAGGTCGAAATTGCCGAGCGAGTCAAAGAATTGTTTGACCTCACACAGCTGACAGGTCTGGAGGATCGCTATCCGCATGAACTTTCCGGCGGTCAGCAGCAACGGGTGGCACTGGCGCGTGCTCTTGCACCGAACCCTTCGATTCTGCTTCTCGACGAACCCCTGGCGGCCCTGGACGCCAAGATTCGGGCGCACCTGCGTACTGAAATTCGGGCCATTGTTGATCGTTTGGGCATCACTACCGTCTATGTTACCCACGACCAGGAAGAAGCCTTGTCCATCTCGGACCGAGTGGCGGTGATGGATCATGGGAAAATTCTACAGGTGGGCGCACCGATGGAGGTATATCTCAGACCGATGGAACGCTACGTCGCCCAGTTTATCGGAAGCAGTAATACTCTTCTGGGCCAGGTGACTCAAGGCGGTAAGGTATTGTTTGAAGGCCATCCCTTTCAAGTCCAGGTTCCCGAAAACCTTCACAACCAAACCAGTTGCTTGATATGCGTGCGACCCGAGCACATCAACTTAACCCACACCGGCGACGGGGCCGGCGGTATCCCCGGAAAGCTGGCAGCGCTGTCTTTTTTAGGGCAGACGGTTCGCGCGAAGGTTGTAATGGCCGACGGCACGGAGCTGCAGATCGATGTGCAGACCTCCGACTGGTTGACCAAAAGCCTTAAGGTGGATGATGAGGTGTCATGGACCCCTCATCCCGGCAGCGCCATGATTTTCTCCGTCGATGATCATATCGCAAAGGATGTTATATAATGCTTCGGCATTTTCCCGGCTATGTAGTCACTTTCATTGTGGGACTGCTCCTTATTGTGTTTATCGCCGTTCCGTTTTGTGCGGTACTTTTTGAAAGTTTTGTGGTGAGCGGCCCTTTACCGCTTCCCGAGCTACGTTCCATAACTCTGAAAGCCCTCGACCGCCTGGACCCTGAAACCAGAGAAAAGACGGTCAAGCGCTGGGTAAATAAGGCCAAACCCCGTCACCGCATGGAAGCCATTGCCGCCTCACTCGAGCTTCTCGACCTACCCGTCCCGTGGGACCGCAAGGCCACATTTGACAACCAGATAGCGGCGGCCGCAAAGACTCTCGCGGGTCTTGATCCTGGAACTCGAGAAAAGCTGGAAGAGGTTTATCCGGTTTCTTTTGTGATGCTGCACAAACGCATCCCGCTTGCATTCAAGATCAAAAAAGAGATTTCAAAAAAGGAATTCGAAGTTTTGCGCATGGGCGCCCGGAAGGGTTTTGGGCTGCGTCACTACCTGAGTGTAATCATCGAGAAGCGGCTCCGAAATGCCGCCAAGAACAGCCTTCTGCTGGCGGTTATTGCCAGCAGCATGACGACGCTCATCGCTTTTACCATTTGTTACGGCATCAACCGGGGCGGTATTCCCTACCCTAATCTGATGCGTTATGCGACGCTGACCCCACTGGTTTCGCCGCCGGTGATGATTGCCACTGCAGCGATTCTGCTGTTCGGACGCAACGGTATGATTACCAGAGGGTTTCTGGATCAGACGCTGGGCTGGATCAATGCCGACGAAACCAACCTTTACGGTATGAGCGGCGTTATTATAGCACAGATTCTGAGCTTTCTACCGCCGGCGTTCATCATCTTAGACAATGTTCTATCCAAGCACGACGGCCGGGTGGAAGAAGCTGCAGCCAGCCAGGGAGCCAGCCCATGGCAGGTCTTCACCCGAATTTCTCTGCCCTTGTCCCAACCGGGGATTATCCGCAGTCTCATTCTGTGTTTCATCCTCAGCATGACTGATTTCGGTAACCCCTTGGTCATCGGCAAAGACATGCCGGTTCTGGCCGGTATCCTCTACGATGAGATCATCGGCTTCCAGAACACCCCACTTGCGGCGGCTTTGGCGGTGTGGATCATTGTACCCGCGCTTTGCATCTATTTTCTGCTGGAGCGCATCGGCCGGCGCAAGCGGTTTGACACCGGAAACGTTTCGGGTGGCCCACCCGAGCTGCCGGTGCCGGCTGTGGCCAAGATCATTATTACCGGACTCGGTTTTATGGTTGTGGCTCTGATCATTCTCATCTACGGATCGGTGCTCCTAGGGTCCTTTGTCAAACTGTTGGGAATCGACAACACTTTTACGCCGCACTGGTATACCGCCAAAGATGCAATGACGGGATTTGTTTCCGAATGGAAAGGCGTGGAAGCGATATGGATTAGCCTGAAAGTCGCATTAATCGCTGCGCCGATCGGCGGTATTCTGGCGCTGGTACTCGCCTACCTGGTTGAACGGGTACGTCCCGTTGGCAGCAGTGCGCTCAGTTTCGTGGCCCTTATGCCGGCCATTCTCCCCGGTGTCATCTTCGGCATCGGCTACATCATTACCTTTAACCTTCCCTTTGGGATCAAGGAGTTGGCGCTGACGGGCACCATGTCGATTCTAGTTCTCAACCTTCTGTTCGGTCACATATACGTGGGTGTGCTCGCTGGGCGAACCGCCTTGAAACGGCTCGACGCCTCGGTGGACGAAGCTGCGGAGATCCTGGGCGCTTCTCTTTTCCAGCGCTTCACCAGGGTGGTTCTACCAATGATGAGCCACGCAGCCATTCTTGGCACGCTTTATGTGTTCGTGACGGCCATGACGAGCCTGTCCTCAATCGTCTTCCTGATCAGCCCCAGCAACAAACTGGCCTCGTTTGCCATCTTCTACAGCGCTATCTCGTCCCATTTTGGCAGCGCCTGCGCCATGAGCGTGGCCATGCTTGTTATCGTGTTCGCCGCGATGGGGCTCATGGCGTGGTTCGAGAGATACGGACCTCGTTGGGCGCGCCTTGGCAGGCATTAAATCTCACAATAACGCCTTTTACGCTGAATCGGGATTAAAATAATGATGAGACAATTTGAAGCATTAACTACAGACCGGGTCAAATGATGGCGAAAACGAATATTTTTACTTACAATTCGACATTATTCCCTGTGATGGATGTTATCGAAGCGGCACAGTTTACAGGCCGGGAGGGGTTTGCCGGAATGGAGCTGAAACACAACCCGTTAAGCTTTTGGCCGACGACAATATGTGCCAGTGACCAGAGTTCCCTCAATTTCTGCACCAAATTCGGATAGCAGATACATTGGATCATAAATCCACTCGGCATTGTCTGTGTCAAATCGAGCAGGAATAAAATCTAAAGGCGGTGCAAATGCCAGTGTGCCTATTTGAACCGGAGCGCCACTGGGGTCAGGATCGCCGTTGGGTTGGGGGTATCTCAATATTACACTATCTACAGAGTTCGCATCACTGACAAAATTACCTGATCCATCTTTTAAATTGAATGCGAGTTTGTTTAAGGGTTTTCTCCAATCGTATACCTGATGCTGTATGTTTACCCAATTTAAATCGTATGCCGCAAACGCCACCCTTGCGTTAATTTGTATCAGAAGAGAAAACACAATGACAATTGTTGAGAGAATCATACTTTTTTTCATTCTACCCTTTTCCAAGATTTCTTTGTAGGTTGGATGGTTTATACTTTTGACATCTTGCACTGAATATACCTTGCCAAAACAACAACCTGAAGTCAGTTCATGCTGATTACATATATCATAAAAATGAAATAGGCAAACCCATCGAAATAGATTTGCCTTAGTTGGAAAACGATATCACAACAATTTCAAGGCTCTGATATTTACATGTTCATTGCAGATATCAACGGTTTGGTGTTGATGATTTCAAAGCGTAATCTTAAAGATTTTATGGCTTCAATTTTTCAAGTTCGAAGGCCGCTATCTGCATAATTCCCGAGCTAACGCTGGAGAACTCGCTGGTGGCTTATGGATGGTCTTTAGCGAGTTGGGCATCTTTCCCATCAAGTACTGTATGACTATTCGGCGATATCCGGATGGCGCTTATCCATCGGCTGTTGATCCCACTATGTTCTCCCATTTTGATTAGAATTTTACAGGCATTATCGTTGCTGTTTTTTGGCAAGTGAGAAATGTAATCTCCCTGAACCTATTCTACATTGGATCAAATTGAAACCTCAGGCGTTTGACCCGCCATGCGGCAAGCAAATATTGACCCTGAGCTTTCCTGAATGTGCTCTATGATCCTTTGGGTCAGCATTTGCCCCACGGTGGATTCTTCATCAATAACTATATCTGCTCCTGCTTTTTCCAAATCCTCCAAATGACGATTATACCTACAGCGCGCTGCAATGGATAGTTGAGGTCTCAAGTTCCGAAGCATTCGGATAATACTGACAGCGGTTTTCCAGTCAGGAACCGTAACCACAGCCATACAGACCTCTTTAATACCGGCATGTATCAGAATCTCTTCATTTGCAGCATCGCCCAAATGAATTTTAATTCCAATTTGTTGTGCGACCTTCCGGCTATGAGGATTCACATCAATGACAACAGGCTCCAACTGTCTCTTTATCAAAGTATGAACGACTTGAAGGCCAGCAGGACCCAATCCCACCACCAAAACCTGATTGTTAGACATCACAGCATCGGAATGAACATAAACGTCAGTTTTTGAGACGCGGCGCGAAAGTCGTGAAAATAAACGATTGGAAAGAGGGACCGCAAACGTCACCATATAAGGTGCAACGAACATGAGCACAATGATCACAGATACAATCAAATCAAAGGTGTCGCTATCCAGAATGCTACCTCCACGAGCTATGGCGGCCAGCACAAAGGAAAATTCTCCGATTTGCCCCAGAGTAATCCCCGTGGCAAGAGCTTGGCGATTGTCAAGGCTAAATATGCGACCTACACCGTAAATGATGGCTGTTTTAAGAGTAAAAATAAACACCGCCACCATGGTAATCCAATGCATATGGGTAATAAACCAATGGGGTTTGACCAACATGCCTATCGAAGCAAAAAACAAGGTCACCATAATGGTGCGAAGTGCTCCGATGTCGGCCCGGATCTGAGTTGCAAAAGGCGATTCTCCCAATAGCATACCGGCCACAAAAGCTCCCAAAGCTGGAGAGATGTGAATGGCATGGGATGCCCAGGCAGCACCCAGCCCAACGACAGTGGCAAGCAAAACGCTCAACTCTCGATTGGCAAAAAGTTCTTTGCCAGACAAGAGCGTGGGCACCACACGATATAACAAAAGATACAAAATTGCCGCTAACCCGACTATGCTCGCGATAATCTTGAGCATATGCATGGCAATGCTTATCTCTGGAGCTGTGGATGTAAAGAGGCTGACCATGAGAACAAGTGGAACAATAGCAATGTCTTGTAACAGAAGGATTCCCAAACAGGATCGTCCGCGCACCGAATCAATTTCTGCACGATCCACCAACACACGCAAGACCACAGCTGTGGAGCTTAAGGCCACAATAGCACCCATGGTAATGGCTTGGGAAAAGGTTGCCAGAGTGACCATGACCAACGTTACGAGTGCTACGGTAGCAATAACCTGAATCGTACCTCCGACAAAGGCAATGCGGCCCATCTTTCGGAGATAACTAAAAGAAAACTCCAGACCAATAGAAAATAACATCAAAGAAACACCTAGTTCTGCGACCTGGATGACGGCAGAGGCATTGAACAGCAAAGGCCCTACGATTGTACCTGCCAGCAGATATCCTACAATGGGACTTTGACGAAGGTGCTGGGCCAAAGCACCCAAAAAAAATGCACCTCCCAAAAGGATTACTATTTCCATCAAAAAGAACCAAATATCCATCTTACCTCCATTTGTTAGATGAAGCAGTGGAAGTCTTTTTGGGGGTGGAAAATTTTAAGACTTCGTATGGAAGCTTCAATTTCCGAAAAGTGAAGATAACCGAAATCATAAAAAGTACAGATCACTTGCCATACACACAACCTGAATCAACTCTAAATGTTTTACATATATCATAGAAGCAAAAAGGGCAAAAGTTATCAAACGGATTTGCCCCTTTGAAAAAATGATATCACACGAAATTTATGCGTGTCGTCTGGCAGTCTAAGTGTTATAGTTCCCATCCTTCCTCCTTTGAATATTCATTTGGTGAGCACATCCTTCAATCAAATGTAATTTGCTCTTCAGGGGGTTCCAATTCTGGAGGAAAATTGGTGAAAGGAAAAGGACGCTGGCTTTCGGTCAGAGTGATATATCGGAATATTCGATATCCATAGGTGGAAATTTTGTTGGAAAACTGCCGAACCGACTCATTGGGTTTCCGGTTGCTAAAAAAGTAAATAAATTGAAAGACAACCACGACTTTAACAATGACCAGCACGATTCCAAGGATGACAAGAAATAGAATGGTATAAAGCAATCGAATGCCGATCTGTTTTCTGGAAACAACAGGTATTTGCTCTTTTTCTGTTTGTTCCTGAGATTCCTGGGTTGTCGTTTGTGTATTTTCACCGTTGGTTGATTCTGGTGCCATGATACCTCCTTTAAGGTTGATCTTTCCAGAAAATGCGCCGTGATCCCCCATCTTCAGTGTGGGAGCTAAGGCACAAGTTGTAAGTGAGAGCACCTTATAAATCTAAAGTTGAATTATATCCAAAGTATGTAAGGTAATATCAATTTGATGTACGAAACTGCGGGAATGTTTCGATAAGAGAGTATATATCATGAGAAATCCGGAAAGGAAACGTCGATACTCCCCCTAATTATCTAAATTTGTGATGCGCCAAGTTAACACTTCTTGCCATAGTGCTTGATGATTAATAACAGTGAACCAGCGTGGATTACAATAGACAGGGTTGATTTTTAGAAATTATGTGGAATCCCAGATATTGTGGTTTGCCCAAACCTAAAAAATTGCCGATACATTGAGACAATAGCACGAAAATGGATCTTTTAAAAACGTGTGTTTACTTGCCAATATTTATGCTACATACATTTTAGCAGGCATTGTGATATCTGTAAAATTTCAGGTTTCAAACTCCTGTCTTACATAACAGTATTAAAGGTGTGACTGGAGCTCATCTGTGGGCCTGATATCTTCGAACATACAACGTACTCGGGTTTGGGGGGATTAATTAAATTTTTGACCAATGGCTTTACCGTAATCCTGACATGCGTGAATCCCTTCGTCTGTTTCTAAAAGATGTTCTTTCAGGTCTAATGCTCCTAAATCTACCATGTCCATTTTAAAAACATATAACATGGTGTCGTAGATCATGCTTGCAGATTCGCCACTATGCGTGAAAGACCCGAAAGCGCCCCCAATCTTTCCGACTAATTTCGCCTCTTCTGCCATAAAAAGAAATCTTTTCATACCTTCCGTAATATCTCTATGATACGTTGGACATCCGAAAACGAATCCGTCATATCCTTCAAAATCTTTTCCACTCTTAATTTCAGAGATCTTTTTGAGTTCGGCAGTATTTCCTGTTATACGAACTCCTTCAGCAATAAATTCCGCCATCTTTTTTGTATTACCTGTTCTGCTTAAGTAGCAAACTAACACCTTTTTCATTTTTTTATCTCCTTTCTAATTAATCAGTGGAATTTACCACCCCAAGTATACCGCATATAATCATCTACTGATACTTATAACCTTGGATCAATATGACCGGGGCCTCCACAATCTGGGGTATAACAAGTAACGTTCAGGAAATCGCACTTCTCATTGCATTGTGAGCATGTGTCTGGCGGAATTGAAGCAGTGATGAGGAATCCGCATTTAGAACATTTCCAGTAAGTTTGGTTGCAGTCAGGACATATATCTCCTTTGAATTTCCCCTCAGCAGTATAGCCGCAGTGAGCACACGCATATTCTTCTTGTTTGCTTCCCATTTTCCTTAACCTCCTTTTACAATTCACTTTCAAAAAATATAAAACTTACAAGATGGCCGTAATTTCTTATGCTCAACCCTATAATACCAGTATTAAAATCCGAAAGCAATTAGTTCTGATTGCATATATCGCATTGATAATATATAGTTACATCAGAAGCTCAGCGAAAGTCAAACCCTTAACTAAAAGGAGGTAAACTATGAATGTATTAAAAGCCGCAAAAATCTGGTTAGATTACCACAAAACCCATTCCAAAAAAAAATACGGTTCGTGCCTATGAATCGGTTCTATCCAAATTTTGTATAGAATTTGGTGATGCCCCTCTGCTTGGTATGACAGCAGATACGATTCTTACCTTTCTGAATAAAATAACTGAAGGTAGAAAGCCTGGAACCAAGAGAGTCCGTTACGCTCACCTATCAGCCTTTTTCAATTTCATCAAAAACAACCTTGCTTCCGATTTGATAAATCCCTGTGATTCACCAATGCTTAAAAAATTGTTCCGAGCTAAAGCACCCTCTCATTGGGATTTCGTTGAAAAGGAAACCATAGATGAAATCATTTTCCGGACCACTATGATACGCAATCGATTAATTCTTGAATTGATGGCCAGAGGCGGTATGCGAATCGGTGAAGTATTGAAGTTAACACACAATGATATTTGTGACCGAAAATTAATTCTAAGAGATCCTAAAAGCGGTAAAGAATATGAAATTGTCTTTATTCCAAAACGTGTGGCTGAAAGATTGAAAGAGTATGCTCGATCCGTCTGTAATAATTATAGTGATTTGATATTCCCGATCAGTTATGAAGCTGCAAGGATAGTGGTAGCTAAAGCGGGTGAGATGGTTGGCATTAAGCTAAGACCTCATGATCTTCGACGGCATGCCGCAACTTATGCGTCGAGGTCTGGTGTACCAATTGAGGTTGTCAGCAAGGTGATATTGAGGCATGCTAATTTGTCCACGACTCAGCTGTATCTTGGAAAAATCAGCGAAACCGAGGCTATGGGTTGGATAGATAATTTATACCGATAATAAAGACAGGGTGAATCCTTACCGGGAAACACCCTGTTCAAATTAAGATATCATAAAAACTAAAAGAGCAAACCCCAGAAAAAGGATTTGCCCTTATTGTAAAACGATATCACAACAATTTTGAAGCTCTGATATTTACATTTTCATAGCAGATATTCAAACCTCACGAATAGAACAAATATTTCATCTCCCCTCACTTCAGCCCCGCCTTGCGCATCGCGCCCATTGAGAGCTCCAAATCAGCCTTGTACTTATACGGTGCTTTCTTTTCCAAATATGCCACAGATAACTTCGGGTTCACCCTTAGGACTTCTGCGGCTGTGGCACGAGCCTCCTCCATGCGGTCCGCTAAACTGTATGCGATGGTAAGTCCTAAGAGGGAGAGCAAATGATCGGGAGTACGTTTGAGGGCTTTCTTTAGGACTGCAATAGCCTCATCGTACTGTCCGGTGAAATTGTACGCCATGCCCAACTGATAGTAGAAAGTGGCCGGCGTGTAAGGCTCGAGACGAATCGCCTTCTTGAGCAAGGGGATAGCTTCTGCTGCTCTCCCAGAAAACCTTAACGTCGTTGCCAAAAGCATATAACTGTTAGCGGAATTGGGCTCGAGGGCAATAGATCTTTCACCTTCGACAATGGCTTTCTCGTGTTGCCTTTTCATTACAGACAGATGTCCCACTAAGGCCACGGTGTTTGCATTGGTGTTGTCCAGCGCCAGGGACTGCTCTGCTAACTCTACAGCCTTTTTGAAAGATTCTCGAGGAGATTTGCTCCACCCAAACCATACATCCTCCAAATGAGTCCAAGCCAGAAGTTTGTATGGATTAGAGAAATTTGGGTCCAAAGCAATGGCTTCCTCACCCAACTTCCGAGCCATAATATTACCTTCTTGATGTGTCTTACGTAGATGATGCGCTGCTTGCATGAATTTTAGATAAGCATTGATATTGTCCGTGTTTCTTGCAGCGATGCGGACTTGCTCTCCTCCTGTAAGTTTAACTTGCAAAGCTGTTAAAACCTTCATTGTGATCTCATCTTGCAGGGCAAAGACATCTCCCAGCTCCCTGTCATAACGCTCCGCCCATAGGTGATGCCCAGTGATGGCATCGACGAGCTGGAACGTTATCCTCACTCGGTCACCGGACTTCTGTACGCTACCTTCCAGGACATATCTCACCCCAAGTTCTTCGCTCACCTGTTTGACCTTGACAGGTTTGCCTTTGTAGGTAAACGTTGAGTTCCGGGCAATGACAAAGAGGCTTGGGAGTTTAGAGAGATTTGTGATTATTTGCTCGGTTAAACCGTCACTGAAATATTCCTGCTTAGGGTCGTCGCTCAGGTTGTCAAACGGCAAAACTGCGATGGAAGGCTTGTCAGGCAAGGGGAAAACCATCTTTTCCACAGATGCGACTTCTATTGGTGGGGAAGCAGTGCGCCAAATCAGCAACCCCCCTACTGCCAAAAGGAGAACGATTGCTACTGCAAGAGCTATTCTCTTTCCACGCTTAGGCTCAACTCTTTTCTCTCCGATAACCTTGCCCACCGCCTCAGGATCCATAAGGGCTTTATAGACACGCACAGGTTTTGAGATGTTTTTGACACTTTGCTCCCCGAGGTACTCATACCCCAAGGGAAGCTTGCTTTCGATCTGGTCAAACACGGTACCAGAGACACAGACACCTCCAGCCTCAGCAAGGCTCTCAACTCTGGCAGCGACGTTGACTCCGTCGCCGTAAATCCGATCTTCTTCATGAATCACATCACCAAGGTTGACTCCTATGCGAAACTCCATCTTACGATCTTCAGGCAACTCAGCGTTTTTGGTCTTTAGTTCCTGCTGGATCTCGACCGCACTACTCACTGCATCCATCACACTGGCAAATTCTGCCAGAATATTATCACCGGGAGAGTCTACCACTCGGCCCCTGTATTTCTGGACAACCTTGTTAATAACCTTCCGGTAACCTGTAATGGTGCGAACGGTGGCCTCGTCATCCTCGCCCATGAGACGGCTGTAGCCTTCGACATCGGCACTGAGGATAGCGGTAAGCTTACGTTTAAAGTCTTGTGTAGCCATGGAGTCACCCCCTAAAGCTTTGAGATGAGATGAGAAAAGAGATATTTATTGAAATAACAACCTGTTGTGGAACCTTTCTATGCTAAATAGAGAGAGAGATCAGCAGAACAAGAGATGTTTCACAATGGGAATCGATTCCGTTCCTGATCCTTCAATTTCCGAAAAGTGAAGATTTCTTACTGAAATCATAAAAAGTACAGATTTCTTGCCATAAAAACAACCTGAAGTCAGTTCATGCTGATTACATATATCATAAAAATGAAATAGGCAAACCCGATGAAATGGATTTGCCCTTTTTGAAAAAACGATATCACACGAATTGTTTTTGGGTATAAAACGTGCGTTTTAATAGCAGTAACATGCAATTCAGTGCCACGACATAGAATATGGAATCGCGATAACGCCAGCCATAATCGGCCGCGATAGCGGTCCGTCTTGATGGCTTCGTTATGCTTTAATTATATCTTTTTGTAATTATAAACGCTTTTTTGATTATTTATGTGATCAAATAGATTTGACTGAAGTATCGCTTTTGGCACCCAGGAGTGTACCATGGGTGGGAAAAGCCAAACAGCCATAGTCGCATCTGGTTTTAGAACTCGATGCATCTCAGGTAAAAGCTTATCTAAAGGGAGCAGAGGGAAAGGAATCACACCAAATAAAAGTACCTTATCAATGCTTGCAGTTTCTAAACCTGTATTCAAAGCATCTCTTTGGACAATACTAACATTATTTAAGTTTGCGTTTTTCACTTTCTTGGTGACCACTTTGAGAAATCCGGATGAAGCGTCCATCGCAATCAAGATTCCTTGATCACCAATCATTTTTGCTGCTGGTATTGTGAAAAAGCCCGTACCGCAGCCAACCTCTAAAATATTTTGAGAAGGTTGGACATCGGCAATTTGAAGCGTTTTTACAGGGTCCATGAGCCACTTTCTAAGCCTACTCCCCATAAGAATGCCAGCTGGCTTGAAAATTAGGTTTAATAATTTTGAATTTCCTAAATCTTCTGTTTTCATTCTTTATCGATTTTGAGCATAACATTAATATTAGATGGAAAATTATCCATCTATTGAAATACTATGTTAAAAAAAGTGGACACTGTCTATCCTGAGCTTCAAATTTGAAATTCTTACCATTGTCCCTGTGCGACGTCAACTTTTGATACATTGAGATTATCTCGAATCAACTCTATTCATAAATGTTGGAAATATCTGGAATCATAACGTAGAACTTACTGGCGAGATTAACGCCCAGAAAAATAACTTTTTAGTCATACTACATTTCCCGTCCCTGCTCTGGATGGAGTTTTAGTTATTTTTCCCCAATGATGACAAAAGAATATTCTGTCAAAGGAGTTACTTTTCTAATTTTAAATCCTATTTCCTTAACAGTCTTTTCTAATTTTGAAATTGTCATTATTTTTCTCTGAGCATTATCCACCAACAGTTTAACCGCGAATAACGCGCCAAACAAAGGTCTTGATTTTTCAGGGTCAGCATAGTAACCGCGAACAATTAACATCCCTTTTTGAGTAAGACTATCCCAAGCATTTTTCAAAACAATTTTTGCCGTTAAATCCTCATAGATTACATCAGAAAGGAGCACAACATCGACATTATCTCCCAGGGGGTCTTCATAAAAGTTGCCTTCTTGCAAGTCTATTCGCCTTTTTTCTTGTCGATCTGCAATCATTTCTTTGGTCACTTTCAGGGTATCTTTGACATCAAAAATAGTAGAACGCAAGTCAGGATATTTTTGGCAAAAAGCGATTGAATACAGGCCAGAGCCTCCTCCAGCATCAATCATCGTTTTACAGCCCGAAAGATTTACAATGTCTTTTAAAGCATCTGCCTCTCCCAGATTGCCGATATTGTTCATTGCCATGATGAACGTTTTGTAATCTGATCTAATATGGGGTAGTTTATGATTTGTTGTTTCATTGCCGCGAATAATATCTGAAAGTTGGAACCATTGAAGCGATTCATCATTAATGAGCTTAAGAAAATCCCCAACATAGAAACGTTGCCCCTCCACAAAATAAAAAAGACTGAAATGCGAATTCTTATACTTGTCATGTTCAAATTCCAAAAACTTTAAACTCACACAAGCATCAAGAATGGATTTAAGACGATTAGGAATTGCCTCGCATTTTGCAGCAATCTCTTCAACCGTCAATTCTTGATCAGAAAGAATTGAAAAAAGCTTTAAACGAATTGCTGTAATTAATGCACCCGTTATCCATGGTGATAATAGAATGTCGGATATATTAGCTTTCATATTGATTTATCCTTTTTAAACATGTCAGTTCACAGCGATCTTGAATCTGGGTTTCTTACAGCTCTTCTGGAGATATCAAAGATAAAACCTTCCAACTGATTTGTTACGTACTCGATATTTCGTCCTTTAAGAGAGACACTACCTTAGCCCCAAGTTTAATTGGGTCAGCTTTTTTTTCTATGCAAACCGATATATGTCCCCAAGTTGTAGGCAAGACAAACTGAAAAAAATTCCCATATCTTATTATTAGATAGTCCAGTCCTCCACAGTCAATATTGCCTCTTTGTGTAGCAAGTGTGATAAGCGTCGGATTAACTAAAAGTTCTTCATATCGATCCGAATCTGAACTGCTGGCATCTGTGGTATCTTCCTTTGACTTTGTTTCGAGATATCCTTCTCGGTATATAGCTACATATCGCACGTCGTTTGATAGAGCAAAAATATCATTAATCATATGAATCCTCTTTTGGTGAAATGTTCATAGATTTCAATTTTTCAAATAGCCTGCTATGATCTCAAGGTGGTGTCAACTGGTGATATATTGAGAGTATAGCACGAAAATTGATCTATTAAAAATGTGGGATTTCTTGCCAGTATTCAAAGTTTGATCTTGTTGCAGATATCGTATAATGGTCATTGTAAAGTCACGTCGATCCTGTGATAGTTTATTAACGGAAGAAATTTTGAGGCTGGAACATATTCTGCTAAAAGTATTTATGAAGTCAAAACGGAAAATGATAATTTACCAATAAAATCCAAGGCCGACTACCGGACCTTCTCCACGGATATTTATTCCAAACTCATCGGGCCCACTACCTTCTTTAAAATCATAGTCTAACCAGCGATAACCTGCATATACTGAACCCCAGTCATTGTATCGCCAGTCCACTGTTAATATCGCGTTCCAAACCATGTCTGAATCACCCGTTCCGATATCTGCACGAGCGCGGGCACTAATGCTTTCAGTCATTTTCCCGGTGAAACGAACTCCTGCAAATCCATCCCAGATATTTGCACTGCCCTCCAAGGGATCAAAAAGATCCCCTCTTTCAAATGTAAATCTATTTTTAACGCTTAAATACCGGACACCCGCCAGCACTTCAAGTTCGAATCTATGTTTCTCAATCACACTGTAAGTTCCTCCAAATTCGGCAATATGAACTGTCAATTCGTTTTCTCCTCTTACAAATCCCAACGGGCCGGTTACGTTTTCAGACGTGTACTCTGCATACAAATAATCAGCGAATAGGTTCCACTTGTTTTTTTTAGCTTCAATATGGAAAGTAAATGCTCCTGTAAGTTCTGAAGTGTCTACAGGATACGCACCAGAGTCGCCTTCAGGTGTTGATAAAGTAGTTGACCCATCGAGGGTCACACCCCAGAGGTAAAGTGGCATCAAAACGAAATGCCACTCATTGTCTGCTTTGTGATCGTCATTTGTGGATTTTGCCGTGGCCGGAATCGAGCAGATCAATAGGGCAGCCAACCCGATCACCAACAACATTCGTGCATCGTTGAAACCAAGATTTTGCGTTATGCGGCAATACATAAGGAATGTTCTCATCAAAAATGTGTTTTTTCAGTCGGTTATGAATCAGCGTTTGAGGGTGTCAGTCCAGATTCAGACCTGACCCATGCTCGACATTATACTGAAGTATATAGCCCATAATCATATAGCGGTATTTTTTAATGTAGACAAATAAAACTTTCTAATAGGGGATTCCAAGTGTTCATTATTAATTTTTTAAAGTGGTAAGCTTTTAACCGATTTCACAAATGCGAAATGAAAATCGAGCTTCCCGAAACCTGTGATTTCTTGCCAAAAGGCCAACCTGAAGCCAGTCCTTGCTGATTACATTTACCATAAAATTAAAAAGGGCAAACCCCCGAAAATGGAGTTGCCCTTATTGAAAATGGTAATGTGGTTTTTTTTAGAATTATTGGGATTGAGTATTTCCACTACTTTTTTGTCATATCCTGCCCACAGCATTGAAGGGGTACTGAACATGCGTCCTCACCGGTTCCACAACTGCAGGTTTTTTCAACTCTTAATTCTAAACCACACAGTTTACAAAAAAATACATCGCCTTCGTTCATTTCGTGACAAATCGCCATGAATAACCTCCTTTTCCAATTATATTGAATGCTTATTAAATAAAAGACGAACCCAATCGTGCCGGATATATTTGTTTCTTTGTTAAGATATACTAATTCAATTTTCAAGTCTTTTTTTCCAACAAGCCAGTTTTTCATACTTTGGAATAATACCGAGTGTTGAAAAAAAGGTGGAGCGTGTAGGAAAGAGCAAGTTAATTTGAAGCTGTATATTCATATGTAGGAAGTTATTTGAATCCTGCCGTTGCAGATACCTTGCATTATGTCTCCAACCCTTCTAACCTTTTGTAAACATAAGAAATTCTAACAAATTGACAGCAAAGCAAAAATTGTATTGATATTAACATGTTACGTGACTATTTACAATTTTGTAATAAAAGTCCGAGACATAACTGTGAGGTCTAAGTATTCCCGTCCGTCTTTAAAAGTGACCCTTTTTAAAAAGAAAAACCTTGCTAATAAGCCCATAACAAAACCTCTCTATGTCACCGTTAACGGCGTCTCGTAGTAATTATCACTACATTTAACCTTATTGTTAATATTTTGGTAACGTTCAAAAGTGTGTACATGGTGACAGTTTAACGAACCGGATTTCAATATCGAAGTAGCCTTTGATCCCTAGTTTTTCTTTCCAATATTGTTCCCATTTATCTCTGGAGTATTGCCTAATCATAATCATTTTGGAAATATTAGTGACCGTTTTATCAACCCAGCCCCAGGCAATCTTTTTTAGGCGACGACCAATTTCTCTAAATAATCTTTCCAGTAAGGATGTTGTTTTTGGAGCAATTATTCCTGTTTTAAGCCAAAGTTCAATGTTGATAAATAAGCGCTCAGAAAGATTTTCAAGATAGGATGCTCCATGGCTATAACCCTTGTCCCGAAACGTTTTTATGAGTTCTTTGATTGCTGATTTACTATTTTCGTATTTGGTCTTTACTTGTTCTTTATCTTCTTTTTTAAGGATTTCAAAATCTCCTTCGGGAAGTTCTATGCCTATTAACTGTTTTATTTTATCTGTCTCTGGCTGACTCTCTTTTTTCTTTAATCCGTCCTCCCAAAGAGCATGATAAAGTCCTCTGGGTCCGTGCCATGTGCACCGTTGGGATTCAGCAACCTCAGAGAGAAAATCGTCAAGCCCTGGCTCTCCATCATAAATAAAGGGAATGTTATACGGCTCGGCTTCTTTAATCCGCTCTTTGATAGTACGCTCTATTTCCGGCCACTCGGTATTGGTAAAAGATCCAAGGGGTTCCACACAACCCCCTTTTGTAATCCCGATAACGGCTCTGAGTTCTCCTTTACGGCCCTGTTGCTGTTTAACCCCTGTGCCATCAGCCATTATAGCTGATAAGTCTTCTATCGATACAGGCTCTTGAAAGGTTTCGTCAATATCACTGCCAACGACAATATTATGAATCCCCCCTAATGATATATCGATGGATCTTCCATCAATGAGCCTTCGGTAATTGGTGTCAATGACAGCTTCAATCACTTCATGCTCAAAATTCATTTCTTTACGGGAATATCGGCTTACTTGCAAAGCATTTAATAGAGGAGAATATAATGCACCACAATTGCAGCATTCTCCCCTTCTTAGAGGCAAATCTAATTTGCCAAATACCGTAGAAATTCGTCGGGAATTACTACGGTAACCCCTTTTACGTATTTTACGGCCACGACAAAATCGGCCTTTAGGATCATCCTTCCTGACATGCCGCCCCAATCCTTTTCTCGCTTTGCTGGGGTAAATCTTTGTCTGGCTTAAACGCTCTGAAATGAGATCATCATAACCCCTCAGAAGTTGCTCCAATATCTTGAGCATCAGAGGGTCTCTAAGTTCTTTTAACTCATAGACAATTTCGTTAAGATTCACTTTACCTGTTGCAAGATTAAACCGAAGTGTTATATGTATTTCTTGTTCCATCACGGTCTCTTTCTCCTGGTTTTTGTTGTGGAACTCTAACCATAGAAAGAGATCGTGATTTAATCAAGTTTGAAACCATGTACACACTTTTGAACGTTACTAATATTTTATAAAAACTGAAGAGAATAATCAATAGTTGATCACTTTGGCTGTTATCTTGTCTCCGTGAAAAGTTTAAAGTAAAGCCAGAAATACAAACGCTTGAGGCGGGATTAAGCGAGGTATGTTCATAAAAAAAAGCGGGGTATGTTTTAATTAACTGGCGGGATACGGGCGGGGTATTTCAATTGTTGGAGACCTAACTTGCCATAAACACAACCTGAAACAGAGTCTTGTTCATTACATATATCCTATTTCTTACAAAAATGCAAAAAGGCAAACCCCCGAAAAAAGGATTTGCCCTTTTTGAAAAACGATATCACAGGTTTTTTGCGTAGGTCGACACCGATGGCGTCCCGTCATGCAATTGTCATTTGTGAATTAATGCTCCGCCCGATTATCTCAATCGACATATACCTGAACGTACTGACTGCCGGAGGGCTGGTAGTAAGTCCCTCCACACTGTTGCAGCGTAGTTCCCTCGATGACCACCGTCGTGCAGCCTCTCGGCAAGGAGGCGACGTAGACGGTCGACCGGCGGATTCTTCGCCGCGTCGTTCGGCGGGCGACACCAGCCACGCTTCCGGGTGTCGCGGGCCTGCCGACCCTTGCTTCGGCTTCACTGACGACAATTCCGCTGTGGAATCCACCATCAACTAAAAGACAAGCGGCGAGTAAGCTGAACCCAATTACGATTGTTCGAATCGTTCCTCTTATCTTCATCATTGCACCCCCTTTATCATGAGTTCACCCATCTCGTTGACCTCTATCGTCTCAAGTTTTTTGGCTCCCTCCGGCACCGAGAAATCGAACCGATTGGCTTCGATCTGTGGTTTCGTGTTCCAGTCCCGGAACCGGACCGAGTATTGCGGCGCGCCAGCCACCCACTTGGTAGTAATGATGTACTTCATGGGCAGCGGTGCATCGCCAACCTGGACCCACAGCTGCCAGTCAGTTTTTTCTTGCCGGAATGCCAGGTTATGGCATTCGACCCCGTTCACATAGTCCGTGCCAAGATAGGTGCTACTCACCACTCCGGAAGATAGGCTTATATAGGGGTCGGCATAAAAAAGATCCGCGCCTGGCGTATCAAGACCGATCTCGACATGCAAAGTATTCAAGGCGTCGTCGATGGTTCCAGGGCTTCCGATCTGCTTATAGACATTGAGGCCCTTGCCGTTAAGCGTCAGGGTCTTGCCGTTGAAAATAAACTCCATATCTGCGATCGCACCCTGGCGACTCACATAGAGCTTTCCCGGGCGCTCGGCAGCAATTGCCACAGAGCTGCTAAACTGCAGTTTTTGCCCCAATAGATCGATGACCTCGCTGTCGACATCGGCGCTTACGGTGAACGCGGGCAATCCACCCAGATAGGTCGACATCGACTTCAGGATCTTGTCGGCATCGGGATCCACGCCTTCCGCGCTCATTGCAGGCCCGGCCCCAAGCCAGAAGCCCAAAGTGAGTACTGCCACCAGGACAGTCAGACGAATAATGGGTTTTTTCAAAACCTCGTTTTTCGCACGGGCCGGAACCATCGCCAACCTAAGTACGACTGCGCTTATCAGCCCTGTGGTTCTCATCTCTTTTACATTCATGTCGACCTCCTTTCTTTATTTTTTAGAAAGCATTTTAACTTCATATTTTTAAATAAGAATGGAATAAGACCGGATCCCGATATCTGCCAGACAAAATATCTATCGAGTGCTTTTAATGGTGTTGTGATTCCATCCCATATCTCGGTTCTGGCATTGGTTGTGATATGTTGAGTTATCAAAGCCCACAAGAAACCTGTGATATCATACAATCCAGCATCAAAATTGGTGCTTTTCCGAACTTGTGTTTTCTTGCCAAAACAACAGCCCGAAGTCAGTTCGTGCTGATTACATATATCATAAAAATGAAATAGGCAAATCCTGTGAAATGAGTTTGCCCATTTTGAAAAAACGATATCACACGAATTTTTATAGACACGATATTTACATTTTCATAGCAGATATCGAAAATTGGGTAACGTGGAGAAAAATAAAATGCCCCTAAAGTTGGATAACTATAGGGGCATTAGTGCTGCAAAAATAATATTAATATCACGTTTGTGGTTCGTTCAATGCTTGTAAATTATCTTGTGTTTTCTTTATTGATGAAGAATGCTCCGGTTCCGACTCATCGTTTGACTTGACTACAGTCTCATTTACAACAACTGCCGAAACGAAAGCGGCTGCAAGAATTGCCGCAAGAGCTGCCGTACCTATGATCGCATTAGCTGGGGGAACTGCAGCAAATGAAAAAAGCATAATGGTCGCAACAATTAATACCAAACTCTTGTAATTTCTCATGGTTGCACCTCCTATACTTTGATATTGTTCAAGTTTTTCTAATAAAGGCAATCCAAATTGGCAAAAAACCGTGTAAGTTAGAAATATCGGATTGCTAATAGCCAAAAGGATTGTTTAACTTAACCAATAATGTAATACCACAATGTAGTATGTCAAATATATGCTTTAAAAAATTGAGTGAGTTCGTATAGCTTAAAAGGACAACTTTGGTTCCTATCCGTGGACTATCACAGGGAGAAAGTAGGAGGATTGATAAACAATTATGTGCTTAAAACATCAATTCCCAAAAAAAATTTAAACCGAAATCAGACTTGTGATTTCTTGCCTTATGTTGTGTGTCTACTTATCCAATTGAAATATATGGAGATATTTACCAAGGCCTTAGAAGTCGTTATTTGATTTAATAACAACAGGTTACAAAGACTCACAACATAATTCAAAATTAACTTACAACATAATTCGAACTTGCCTGGGCACCTCTGCGGTTGGACTTCAGGGAATAAAAAGCTTCCTTAAAGGCCACACTAACAGTGTAGTTTTTTTTCTTTTCCTCAGGCGTTCAGACATCATAATAATTAGTTCTCCTTTTGCTCTGAGGCCCAGGACATCAGGGTTTTAATGACTACAACAGGGGAATGCTTTTTCAACTAGAAAGATTACCTTCTGTAGGTCATGAATAGAATATCAAGAATGGAAACAAATTTAAAGGGAATTAGAAGAATTAGATGGATTTTTTAATTTTTATTAGGAATAAGATAAGAAGAACTATATGAAGAGAATTAAATTCTCACAACATAATTAAACTGACTACATAACTTGCCAGTATCTGACTTCAATAACCCAAAATGCCCAATCAGGACGCATACCATATCTTGTGGTTGTGCCAGCTGCTAAAAAGTTAGAGATATCATATCAGATAAATTATATGCCACATGATGTCAATGCGTTGCGATGTTGAGATTAACTCACAAAAGTCTAACTTGTCAAAACCTTTGATCGCTTGTATGACTCCCAGGATATCAGCTGGCAGGAAAACCTGTGATAAGTCTGACATATGGGAAGCTAAGTTTCTCACAATAGCTTTTGTCAGCGAATTTTCATTGAGATAGATTTCAAGGATAATTACCGGTTCGATGAAGAATCAACTATGATACTTCCAGAAAGTCCTTAACCAGGGGAATAATTCTGTCTGACGCATCTTCGAGAACATAATGGCCTGCATCTGAAAATATTTTCACGGTTGCACCGGGGAAACGACGCTCCCACTCTAAACGGTAATCCGAATCAAAAACGAAATCATGCTCGCCCCAGCAGATGAGCATGGGAATGTGACTTAGTTTATAAAGGTTGTCATCCACATATTTCACCAGGCGGTAACTTGGATCATCTTTTCTAACAGGAATATCCTGAACAAACTTCAAGGTTGCAATTCTATTATTCCAACTGTTGTACGGAGCGATAAGTCCTGATTTAACATCCTTTGGAAGCTTTTTGTAAGACGCCATGAAAAGCGCACCATAGGCAAAAAGATTGAAACCGAGTACGGCCAGAGTTGCAAACGGCTTGATATTTCGTATTACCCTAAGTCTTATGGGAAGTGTCTTGCCCTTAGGGGGAAGAAAGGCCGCTGTATTCATAATGACGAATCGACGAATTCTTTCCGGATACCTCAAGGCATAGGCCATGCCGATCATCCCGCCCCAGTCATGGAGCACCAGTGTAATATTTTTATTTATCCCAAGGTGACCGAGCAGATTTTCCAGATCGTCGACACGGCTTTTGAGCCGGTAATCGTACTGACGGACATCCGGTTTGTCCGACAGACCGCACCCGATATGATCCGGCACAATGGTGCGGAACTGTGAGGAAAGACCTTTGACCAATTTTCGAAAATAGAACGACCATGTGGGATTCCCGTGAATCATGACAACAGGGTTGCCCTTTCCTTCGTCAAGGAAATGATAATCTAAACCGTTTATGTCCATGTAATGGGATTTAAACGGATAAAGATGACGAAACGTTGACGTGTCTATCTTTTTATTTTTCTTCATCACCATCTGATCCCCAGCATTAGGCAGTTCAGGCCGCTGCCGATGCCAAAAAAGCCGACCAAATCATTTTTAACCAGAAACTCCCGTTCTTTTGCAATGGCGGCCGTAATGGGGAGGGATACCGTGCCGATATTTCCCAGGTGCTTGAACGTTGTAAAATCCTTTTCTTGGGGGATCCCGATGGATTCAAGAATATTTTTCTGATGGGCTGCCCCCACCTGATGGCAGATGACCTTGTCGGGCTTGTCATCCGGCCATGCGAGGATTTTCTTGAAAGCTTTGTATGTTTCTATTCCAAGGGTGACACCGTGCTGCAAAACACCCACCGAATCGGTCTGCATGACATGAAGGCCGCTGGCCGGTATTCCGGTATCCGGTCCCCAGCGGCACAGTTCGTGATGAACCGTTGAATTTCTTACGGCCCCGCCCAAAAGGCGATGGCCGGTATCGGAAACGGATGTATCGGTTAAAAGTACGGCCACAGCCCCTGAACCGCCGGTTAGTGTTGCAATGGTTTGTTTGAACAGGTTCATGTCCCTGGTTTCAAGAAGACGCTCGATGGTAAAATCGACAATCTGTCTCGCAGATTCACAAGACACGATTAGACCGGCTTCAATCTGGCCAAGGGCGATGGCATTTGCCGTTTGGATCATTCCGTTGAGTACGCCGAGACAAGCGTTTGAAACATCGTAAATCTGTGTCTTGGGACCCAGTCCGAGGCCGTTGGACACAGCGCAGGCAGTCGCAGGTTCTAAATTGTCTCGGCAGACACCGCCGTAGATCAGCATTCCGATCTGTTCGGGAGCAACATGGGACGTATCTATGGCTTTTTGGCCGGCTTTTATGGCCCCCTCGTGCATGGGGTAGCCCGGGTCCCAGAACCTGCGTTCCTGGATCCCGGTCAATGCTTCAAGCTGTCCTTTTTGAAAATGGAGGGCCTTATACACCGGTTCGAGGCGGGCTTCAATGTCATCTGATGTGATGATGTTGGGAGCCAGCTCGTAACCGAAGGCATCGATAAAAACATTGGAATAAAGCATAGGAATTTACTCATTTCATTTTATATTTTTGTTATTGTTTCGGTTTTCGTGCTTAGGGCCTTAGTGTTTCGAATTTTTGACCCCAAAAATAAGGTTTTCGGTAACGCACTAATTAATATCCTAAATATCCTGTTAATCCTGTCTCATTTAAATAGGAATCAATCGAAAACCGAAGTTTTCCATCTGATAAATATAGCGTCCGTCGACTTTCAGGAAACCATTTGCGTATATGGCCGGCGTTGGTGTGTCAACAATTTTAGTGATCATTGCTTCCACTTCAATTCTGCTGTTTTCAGGGATCACCTGCCCGCGGTAGGTCCAGCGATGGGGCGTGTTTGTGATCAATTCGAATCGGTGGGTTTCCACCAGATGCTCCCATCGATCGATTGCTGCGAATTTGACCAGCTGGAGAAACGATTCAATTCCAAGGGAACCCGGGCAAACAGGGTCCTGGTGAAAGTGTGCCCTGAAAAACCACTCGCTCGGATCGACGTCTTTTACCCCCCGAATAAACCCGAGGCCCTCGGGACCGCCGTCCGGAACATAAATATCGATCCTGTCGATCATGCGAAGCGCTTTTGCCGGCATGGACAAAGAAGGTGCGGGATGCGCATCCGGGTCGTCCGGAGAGAGGGGGGCGTCATCTGTAAAGCTGCAGGAACGGCTGCGCTCCAGTTCATCCGGGGAAGCGGCGTATGTCTTGTCTTCGGCACCCCGGAGCCCAACCTGGTTGGACAGTGCCTGTTTTGAGAAAAAACCAAAATATGTGTCTCCCGAATAAACGATTTCATTCGCCTGGAGGACCTTGAAATCGAAATGCTCGATGATCATATCCGCGGCTTCAGAAACTTTTGTCATTCGGGCACGAATGGCCAGTGTTTCTCCTTCCGGAAAAATCGTTCTATTTAAAACTGCATTTCCACCAAGATTCCTGAATTTCAAGTCATTTTTACTTCTAAGGGCGGACCCCAGGTAAGCGGCCAGCCATCCGCAGGGCTGCAGTGCAATTTCAAGCAGTATGCAAAGGGGCATGGAAAATGATCGGTCTGCTTTAAAATACCATGCATCCGGCGGAACTCGATATTCGGCTTCTATCCAGCCACCCGGCTTTAAGACCCATGGCTCAGGTTCAACAGCAACAATTTTGTCTAAAAAAGAATAGGGTGGGCCCGGGAGCCTGGCAATCAACCGTTCCCGGTCGAACACTTCGTAAGGTTTGCCAAATGCTTCGGAAGGTTTTCCAACGGCAAATGCCAGTATTTTGTCACGGTCATAAAGGGCCGTTTTCCGATCCCGGATCCCTGCTTTTTGTCTTCTGCCCTCTGTCTTCTGATCTCTGTCTTCTTTTTCCTCCCAGAAGGATTCGATTTCTTCACGGGTAATATGGGTCATTTTCATGGACATGTCTTTAAATGATACGATAGGATGCCCGTCGGCGTACATCAGAGCATCGGCGATGACATACGGTTCCGGTGCATACCCGAGCTCCTTTATGTCTACTTCATACCAAACGTGCCTGGTATCCGGTGTCACCGGTCCCCTGCATTTAAGGACGCTTTCAACCCCCACCACAGGTTCGTAGTAGACGTCGGGTTTGGTGGTTACCCATCCGAGGCGCTGAATAAATATCCTTAGCGTGTGGGCACAGCATTCATACATCAACGTTCCGGGCATGACCATGTCATCCATGAAATGGCAGGTTAGAAACCAGTCGTCCGGATGAATATCTGCCTCGGCACGTATTCGTCCAAGCCCATACCGTCCGCCTTCAGGGTCCATCAGCAGGATTCGATGGATGAGTTGCATCCGGTCCCCGGGCAACCTCAGCGATTCAGGAAGATGGATGCCGTCGAAAAAAGGTCCGAAGCATTTAGAAAGTTCGCCGTGTCTCAGCGCTTCCACAGCTGCATCATCGTAACTTTCCGTATTAAGCGGTACCAGATTTTTCCAGTCTAAAGGTTTTTTTCCGACAAGACTTTGGGTGTCTTCTTCGGTTAACAGGATGCCCCCTGAACTTCGCACCTCTTCTTCGGTAAAGAAACCTGCGCACCCGTTGAACATGCTGATGAGATGAGAATCACCGATATACCCTTCGAACTTGAAAAAGAATAGATAGGTTTCCCCCTGACGAGAGAAGTGGTCAATTTCGATTTCGTAGCGAATAACATCACCCGGCTTCGGCAGGCCCCTGTGAAATTTCACCACGGCATCCAGGAGCCTGTAGCTCCTTTTTCCTTTGACAGCGTGGTCGATGCCCAGGTAGGCGCATAGAAAGAGGTCGGCCTGCCCGGCTTCCACCGATATACATACCGGCGCTCGACCGCCGTCCAAATACCATGCTCCCGGAAGCACATCATGTTCTGTGACCACCCGTCCGGACTTCAAAGATCTTTTTTCGCCCTCTACCGAAATAATCCGGTCCACCAGCATGAGCGGTTCGTCGGGGAGTCGAACCCTGACGTTGTGGGTGTCGACAACGGCAAACTCCGGACCCAGTACCCTGGCAACGGAGCCGATCGCAAACTCCATGCACATGTCCCGGTTAAACGCCGGTTCGGGCATAGCGCTTGGCGCATGGGGCATAGCATCGGAAGCATCACTTGGCGTTATGGGCTTAGCGCGCTGCGTTTTATCCTTATCTTCGGGAATATCGGAGCAAATCTCCTGTGAAGCCAAGTTGGGCAATGGTTCGCCATCGGAGAGGATGGTTTCAAGAAGCCGTGTCTGTGTGGCAAACGTTTTCTCAAAACCTTCGCGCAACGTGTTTGAAAAATCGAGAAACGCCTTGTGCGCATCGGCTGTGGCTTTTGTGCTCTCCGTTAGGGTTTCGATTATTTCCGAGTACTGAATGGGGCCCGACGTGATGGGCAGATCCTCCTTCAGCGGGGATGCATCATGGGGGGCGGGGTGAACCAAAGGTTCCGCTTCTCCGGGGACACCGCCTTCTTTTAGTTGCGGTTCGTCCGCCGTCTTTTCCCCGCTGACTTTCGATTGCTGTGTTCCCACCGCTGTTCCGGGCAGGGCAGGGGACGGTGCTTTCCCCCCCACAACCCGCTTGATCCGAGGGCCTGATTTTTCCTTTAAAGTTTCGCTGACGGATGGAGGGTATGCATCGATCCCGTAGAGTTTATCAAGATCTACCGGCACTCTTTCCGAAATCAGAGCTCCCAGAAATTTAAGGATTGTCAGAGGGTCTTCCTCGCCGCGGCAGCATGCTGAAACTGCCAGATGGGGTTTTTTATGGAGAATTGTTTTTATCATTCCCGTGCAGGAAGCATGGGGTCCCATTTCAAGGAAGATGCGGATGCCGTCCTCATAGGCCTGATCGATGAGCGTATTGAAATTAAAACCCGAAAGGGCTTGTTCCAGAATCGACTCTGCAGCGCTTTCGCTGGTGGGACGATAGGCGGATCCCTTTGCACAGCTGTAAAATCGGATGTTTTTCGGAGGGGCCGTGGGGAAAACGTGAAGCTTTTTGTAAGCTTCTGCAACCGGACCTGCTGCGTCACAATGAACTGTTACCACCCCTTGAAGGAAGACGGCGTCACAGCCCAGTTCCCGGATCACAGCCTCGACATGGTTTTGCATGCCGCCGATGACACACTGATCCGGCGTGTTGATGATTAAAAGTTTTGCAAAGGGCCATTTGTCGATAATTTTTCGGACCCGGTCTCCAGGGCGATTCACGACCGCTACACACCAATGGATATCTTCATCTAAGGGTATTTTCCATGCGCGACGGGCGGCATTGCACGGGCCCGCAAGTTCGGTGGTAAAGAGATCGGTGGACAGCATCCGTTTTAACATTTCGCCCCGGTCAGGCCAGGCGCCCACGGCAAAAAGCCCTGCGGATTCCCCAAGGCTGTATCCGATAACCGCATCGGATTTTATGCCAAAACTTCCGATGAGATTGGCCATAACCCCGCCGTGAACCACCTGCCCGAATATCATATTTAAAGGGTCTGAAACAATCCTTTCATGGGCGTCTTTTTCCCATCCCGGCGCCCATGATGTTCTCCAGGGTACATAACAGCCCGGAAGGAGCTGGGTTTTTAATTGAAGGGTTTCGGCGTCCATTTTTCGAAGAATTTCAGGCCACAGCACACCGATGCTTCTGCCCATGCCCACATAATGGTTGCCGGAGCCGGGGAAGACAAAGGCCGTCGCACCGTCAGGGCCCAAAGGGGAGGGGGCATAACTGATACCCCCCGGACCGTTCATATTCTGTTGGGTCCGGGACGATACGGCAGCTTGAGCCTCATGGATCGATGTTTCAAGTTGCGATATGCGCTCGCCAACAATGGATACCGCAAATTTTTTATCCGAGTCCGATCTGTTTTTAAGATACCAGGATCTGGCCAAGGGTTCGATCTTTTCATCGATGGCCGGATCTTTTTTCTCAGAAGAAGATAAAGGGTCATCCCGGCCCGGAGCGTCTTTAAGATGAGTGCTCAGGGTACGCAGACCTTCGGTCAGCTCGTTTTTGCCGTTTCCCTCCACCACAAAAAGTCCCGGTGTCATAAAACCCAGCGGTCTTTTTCTTTCTTTTTCGACCGTTTCAGGTATTTTTTCAGAAGGTCCATGCTCAAACCCTTCGAGGATGACATGCATGCAGTTGCCGTCTGTGGTCATGGCGCTGGTACATGCCCTGCGAGGACCGTCTTTTCGATCTCTCATCCAGTATTGGGCAAAGGCCGGCATGTGGAATGTATGGTTTTGCCATACGGGTTCGCCGGGTTCCGTAAAGTTCGTTAAGGGCGGGATGATCTCCTGGTACAGACACAGGCTGGTTTTAACCAGGGATGCCAGACCGGCGGCAGCCCCTGCATGTCCGATATTCGGTTTTACGGATCCGATGGCACACGGTGTTTTGGGATCGGCAAAATATTCATTCAGGGCTTCGGATTCGATCCGGTCTTCTGCGGGGTTACCGCTGCCGTGTGTTTCGAAAAAACTGATGGACGCGCGTGGAATGCCGGCATCTTGAAAGGATCGTTTCAGCGACAGAAGATAGGCGTTCTTTGACGGGAAACCGGTCCGAACCCCTCCACCCCCGGCCTTTCCGATCCCTTTGATTACGGAGTAGATCCTGTCGCCGTCTTTTATAGCCCGGTCAAGCCTTTTGAGAACCAGAGCCGCAGCACCTTCGCCGGGAAGGGTTCCATCCGCCGAACCGTCGAAAGGACTGATTTCGGAATGTGTCGTAAAAGGGTGTATCCGGCCGGCGGTTACGACACTGCGAACATCGCCGCAAAGATCCACCGCCCCCACAAGAACCGCTTCGGTCTCATCCTGCTGCAAAGATCGTACTCCGATTTCAAGGGCTTTCAGACCCGAGGCTGCTTCATTGGAAACGACGTAGCTGGGCCCGCCGAAACGAAATTCCCGGGCGATTCTGCTGGCAATGATGCCGCCAAGGGCGCCCAAGGTTCGCGTGGCGGTAAGCGGTGGACGCAATGCATCCTGCAACGACGCCAGCCATCGGGCTGTTTTTGTTCCGTCATCGAGATTCAAGGCGAGATCGCTGCTTTTTTTCCAATTTTCAACACGGTTGTGGAGGTTCCATCGGAGGTGGAAATCGGTGGCCTCGTAATCAAAGTCGATGCCGATGACGGCACCCATTCCGGGCCGGTCTTCTCTGAGGGGGAGCCCGGCATCTTTCATGGCATCGGCTGAAACTTTAAGCATCAATAGATGTTGGATAAGGATATCCGGAATTTCATTAGGGGGTATTCGAAAATCTCTGATGTTCAGAAGGAGTTCCGTCATGTACCCTCCCCATTGGGCCTGTCCATTCAGATGCCTTTCGGCGATAGGGTCGCACCCATTCCACCGGTGTTTCGGCCTTCTTTCAATAATCGATTCTCCCCGGAAGATCGTTTCCTGAAATTCTTTTAAAGATATCAATGGGCCGAAAACAGACGCCATGCCGATAATTGCCACAGGATGCTGCTGGATTGATGATTGATGATTGACCGTCGGCTCTGGACGATGGTCGGCATGCAATGGAGAATCCGATTGAATGGAGACGGCTGAATATTGAAAGTCATCAATTTTCAATCGACAATTTTCAATTTCAGGATCCCATTCTTCAAAAAGCACGTGACTGTTTATTCCGCCGAACCCAAATGCGCTGACCCCAGCGCGTCGAGGTGTATCGGTATCTCTTCGGGGCCATGGATCTGCATCGGTTTGAACCCGAAACGGACTGTTGAAAAGGGGGCTTTTTGCCGGGGCTCGATTGAAATTAAGTGATGGGGGCAACACCTTGTGTTTGATTGCGAGAAGGGTTTTGATCATGCTGGCGGCTCCGGCACCGGTCAGCAGATGGCCGATCATCGATTTGACCGATCCGATGGCGCACTGACCCGGAGACCCGTCGAATTTCTCCCAAAGATTTCTCAAACTCTGAAGTTCCACGGCGTCTCCCACCGGTGTTCCTGTGCCGTGACATTCAATAAGGTCAACGTCCTGGGGAGACCACCCGGCAGCGGCGTAGGCGCTGCGCATGGCGCGAACCTGGCCTTCGCTGTCCGGTGCCAGGAGGTTGCCGCGCATGTCATTGGAAAGCCCGATCCCTTTGATTAATCCATAGATTGTATCCTGGTCTCGTAAGGCATCATCCAGGCGTTTTAAGACGAACATGCCCGCACCTTCTCCCACCACGAGACCGTCCGCCCTTTCGTCAAACGGGGCGCAGCATCCGGTGGGGGACAATGCCTGAAGCTGGCTGAAACCCACCTGGGTGTAAAGGCATTCCGGTCTGGAGATTCCGCCGGCCAGCATGGCCTCGGCCCTAAAAGACCAGAGTTCGTCGCAGGCAAGTTTAACGGCATACAAGGATGACGCACAGGCAGCATCGAGGGTCAGGCTTCCACCGCCCAGACCGAGTCCTTCGGCCAGCAATGCACCGGGGAGACTGGTGACTCTGGCGGCCAAACATTCTTCCCGGGATAGGGGTTGTTGTCTTTTCGGGATAGATCTGTTGAAAAGTTTTTCCTCGAATGATGTTCCCAGTATCTTTCGGGTGATCGACGAAGAAGTGTCTGTGGGGAGGGCTATGGCTGCAAGAACAGTTCCGATGTTATTTTTATCTGTGGATGTGGTTATGCAGCTCGATAATGCTTCCCGACCGATGTGAAGCGCCATCTGATGCAGCGGATCGAGGGCGTTTAAAAGGTCTTTGTCAAGGTCGATTCCTTGGGGGTCGAATTTAAAATTGTTGATCAGGCAGGCCTGTTTTGAAAAGGCTTTGTCCGGCAAGGGATTCGGATGATACATGAAATCCGGTTCGGCAATCCATCGGCCTCGGGGCACTTCGCAGGTGGTATCGACCTTGTCAACGATGTTTTGCCAAAAAGTATTCAGATCAGAAGCTCCGGGAAATATTCCGGCCATTCCGACCACTGCGATGGGTGTTTTTTTTGCCATAATCAACTATTTACTGTTTTCTATTCACTGTTTACGGATGACCAATGACAAATGACAAATCACCAAAAATTAACGACCGAAAACCCCTGCAAAAGCGTATACGATGGCGGCTGCAAAGTCGAGGAGTTTGTCGAACCAGTCGCGCGTTTCAACATAAGCTGAAGGCTTGGGATCTGTGGGATGGGACGGTTTTTCTATAGATTTCTGTTTGTGACCGTCGGCAACATCTTCAGTTACGGTCATCGGCGCTTGTATTTCTCTTTCGATGAGGTTCGCAGGGTCAGATTTGTCCGCCGCTTCTATTTCGATTTTTATGCGGTCTTCAGCGCTTTCTTCAGAAAGATCGCGGCTGACCGATTTCAAATATACCGAATGCCACGCATCGAAACATTTTTTTTTGAAATTCGATCGGATCTCAGGCTTTAAGTTGTCAAGGTTCCACAGCATATTTTTAAATTTATGGCAATTAGAAACAGATAGTTGGAAAATGTTGTCCCTAATTTCTTCGTACGTTGGCTGCAGGGCATCCGTGGATATTTTTTTTATGTTTTGATCATTGGCCGTTTCAGATACGATTCGTCGTAGATTTTCTAAACATATCTTTTCATCAAACATGTTGCCTAACGCTCCTTTGTATTACCTAAATTAAACGATTTTTAGCTCGATCTGTACCGATCTATTGCGCATCAAGGATTCGCAAAAATCCTCGACATATCCATAGGTATGCCTGTGGTTTTCGCGAACCCTGCTGCATCAAGATCTCGGCACATCTCTTCCCTAAAAATCGCTCAACTTAGGTATTAATTTTGTCATTCGGTTGACATCCAAACATTGTTGGAACATTGACCGGATATTTCTGCCTGTCCTACAATAGTTGGGGCAAAAAAACAATACGCTGTTACCGAGTGTCCAAGGCAAACGCATTTGAATCCCACTAGAGAGAACGCTCCACGGCGGCGTATATCTCTTTCCAACCGACTGGAACTTGTGCTTAAGCACCCATAAGCCCGAGCCGTGCCATAGATATAAAGAACATTTCGTGAAAAAAACTCCGGTGAATGTTTTAAATTATAATTTCATCCAGCTCGGTCTAACGGGTGCTAAAGCCCTTCAAACAGCCAGTCGGTTTCCAAGAGAAACACGCCGTCGCTTCGCTGTACCGAAATCAAATGCGTTAACCCTGACCGAGTGTCCATCCACAATTTTAAAATGGGCTCGCTCGATTTCCCCATGTATAAATTGACGCCGATTTTTTTTCGGATGCTTTGAGTGACAAGTGCCTAAAAAGACGCCATTTTTTTGCACGTTCGGAATTCAGACGCTGCAGTGGGAAAAATACGGCAGGGTGGGCAACCTGAAAAATCGAGGGCTATAGTCGGCGTATATCATTAAAAAAATTACGTTTTCCCGTAAGTATTTGACGGTTTCGTATTTTTCTGGTATTTGATTATATAGGATTTTTTTGAGTTTGCTGAAAACGGATGTTACATGGAATCTACTCAATGTGGAGAGGCTTTTAATCTCATTGGTAGAAGGGTTTCCTGCAACGTCAGATTGTTGGACGGCTTTTCCTAAATATCCCCTGATGAGGGCGCAACGTTAAGGAGGACAACATGGTTGTTAAAGTTTTGATTAAACGAGTGGTGCCGGAAGACACGGCAAAGAAAATGATACCCTTGTTCAGACAGATGCGGTTGCTCGCTTCGAACCAGTCGGGCTATATTTCAGGTGAAACATTAAAAAGTCTCGATAAACCGGATTCGTTTCTGGTCATAAGCACCTGGCATTCTCCCGAGTATTGGGAAAAATGGCTGTTGAATCAAGAGCGGCGGGAAATCCAGGATAAAATAGATGCTTTGCTTGGCGGGAGAACCGAATACGAAATGTTCCATTACGGATTTGGGGAGTAAATCAGGATTCTGCAATGATCGACGGCCTGTTTTTCCATAATCGCCCTAATTTAAAACACCCTTTATGATGACATCTCATTGATTCTGATTGTCCTAATATCTCATCACGTAACCAAAAAGATGCATACCCTAACGCAGTTAATTGAAAAGGAGATCGATGCATGCGTCAAAAGATATTTAAAGCAATGGTCGTCAGAGAAGATAAGGACGATCGGTTTGTCCGGGACATTGAAGACAGACACCTTGATGACCTTCCGGAAGGCGATGTGCTGGTGAAAGTCGAGTACTCCTCCCTGAATTACAAAGACGTTCTTTCTGCTACAGGAAACAGAGGGGTCACAAAAAACTATCCCCACACGCCTGGAATCGATGCTGCAGGGAGGGTGGTTGAAAGTCTCAGCAAGGATTTTATAGCCGGAGACGAGGTGATCGTCACCAGTTATGATCTCGGAATGAACACATCCGGAGGTTTCGGGCAATATATACGGGTTCCCGCGGAATGGGTGGTCAAGAGGCCAGAAAACCTCTCCGCTCGAGAGAGCATGATTTTCGGTACAGCGGGCTTCACCGCAGCCCTTTCGGTTTTCAGGCTGGTGGACTACGGCATCACCCCGGACAGGGGACGCGTCGTGGTCTCCGGTGCAACAGGCGGTGTGGGAAGTATTGCCGTCTCCATACTTACCAAGGCCGGTTATGAGGTTACGGCGGTGAACGGTGTGGTGGACGAAAAAGATTTTCTGTTGGAAATAGGCGCCAAAGAGGTCATCAGCATTGAAGAGGCCATCGATTCCAGCGGCAGGCCGATGCTAAAAGGGCTTTGGGCCGGCGGCATCGATACGATCGGCGGCGAAATGCTGGCAACGACCATTAAATCGATGAAAGACGGCGGGGCCGTCACCTGCTGTGGAAACGTGGGGTCCCATGATCTGCCCCTGAACGTCTATCCCTTTATCTTGCGGGGCGTTACCCTGATGGGAATCGATTCCCAGAACTGCCCAATGCCCATGCGTCTGAAAGTCTGGCACAAAATTGCAGATGAATGGAAACTGGATCGTCTGGAACTGTTGACCACCGAGGTTTCTCTGGAAGGATTGAACCAACGAATCGACCTCATCCTTCAAAGGAAGCACAAAGGAAGAACCATTGTAAAACTGCCCGACTGAAAGCAGTGAGGGTTTAGATAGTGCCTGAACGAAAACTGTCTTTTTTGCCCATATCTGCGTCAGACTCAAATTTTAATCCTCGAAATACTCAATGTATTCCTGTGGTTAAAATTTTCGTCTTCCTTGATCTGAACAAAAAATCCTAGTTTTCGTTCGGACACTAGATAGGCTGAAGTCCAAAAGTTTGAAGTTTGAAGTGCCTAACCCGCCACAGTGCATAAAGTTGAAGAACGCGCTTTCGCCCGACATTCTTCACGAGAGGGTCAGGCCAGTCGGGTTTCCACCTTGTCTTTCAGGAAATCTTTTACAGTGGTGATGGGAACTTCTTTTCTGTGAAAGATGCCGGCGGCCAGTGCGGATTCTGCTTGGGTTTTTGTAAATACTTCAAGAAAATGTTCAACGCAGCCGGCCCCGCTGGATGCAATGACCGGTATGGTTACGGCATTTTTAACCGCATTTATCAGCTCAATATCATACCCGGAATTCGTTCCGTCTTTGTCGATGCAATTTAACAGTATTTCTCCAGCACCCAATTTTTCGCAAACCTGTGCAAGTGTTACGGCATCCAGGTCTCTACTCTCTCTTCCCCCTTTGATTGTACATTGATACCAGCAGTACGCTTCCCCATAGGGACCTTTTGTATCGGTTTTTATGACGCGATGACGGACGACCTCAGGCGAGGATACATACACTCTCCTTGGATCGATGGATATAACCACCGCCTGTGCTCCGTATACTTCGGATATTCGCTCGATAGAGCTTTTACCGGTTTTTCTCCCTGTTTTTAAATAATCTTCTGCGATCAAAACCGCATCGCTCCCGATGGAGATCTTGTCTGCCCCCGACCTGAAGTACGCGGCTGCGACTTCCAGGGCGCTGTATTTCCCGCCTTTTTTATCCGTGTAATCTTTAATCCCTCCGCCTATGGTCAAAGGGACAAAGACATTTTCGGACGTCAGTCTCAGCACCTCCATCATGGGGATATCTTCCAAAGGAAAATCTCTAAACCCTGTAATGTTGAGAAATGTGATCTCATCGGCGCCTTCTTCATAATACCGTTTTGCCAGTTCTACCGGCTTGCCGAGGTTCCTCACATCGCCGTTTTCCCTGACATCATATTGATCTCCCTTTGTCACAACGAGATTTCCCTGGTCGTCTGATCTGACATCCAGGCAGGCGATGATCCGCTTAGACAGTCTGGTTTTTCCGGAAACATGAACAGGTGTCTCTTCTTTGTCCACAGATTCGATAAAACTCTTCAATACCTTGATTCCTGCATCTCCGCTCTTTTCCGGATGGAATTGAGTCGCCGTGATATTTTCTTTTTGAATGCCGCTGACAAACTCCAGGCCGTAGTCGGTGGTGGTCAGGACAACGGAATCATCCTCGGGGATAACGTAAAATGAATGTACAAAGTAAAATTTTTCATCACCGCGAAGCCCGGTAAATATCCGGGACGGTTTTTTTATGTTGATGCCGTTCCATCCGATATGCGGCACGGAAAGATCGATGTCGAATTTCTTGGCATAGCCCGATATCAACCCCAATCCTTTTTTGCCGGGGGCTTCTTCACTGTATTCGAACAGGGCGTGCAGCCCCAGACATATGCCGAAAAATGGTCTCCCGGAGCGAAGGTAGTCTTTCAACGGATCAACGTAATTTTTATGATTCAGAATCCGCATCATGCTTCCAAAATTGCCGACCCCGGGAAAAACCAGTTTGGTAGCGGACGATATGTCGTCAATATCAGAGACGATTTTTACGCGCGCGCCCAAACTCTCTATGGCATTGATGACGCTCCTGACGTTGCCTGCGCCATAATCCAACAATGTTATCATTCTTTATCCCTATTTTATTAGGTTTGTCGTTACACGTTCTGAGTAACAAAAAATCAATTTAAAATAATTTCGTCCGACGATCAAAAGACATTTCCATCCTTTTGCTTGATAGCCGCTAAATATTCTTTCGTTCGATTGATGGTTGCGATGAACATTTTTGAGCCGGTCATGAACGTAAATATGTCCGCCGCTTCCGGCAGGTGTGACATCAGCCATTTTATGTCTTCACGGTCAGCGACAAAATTGAACAGATCTTCTCCTGCTTGTTCAATTTCTGATTTTTTTCTTCTGAATTTTCCATTACTCTATAGAAATTACGATTTTTCTATTTTTCTTGTGCTCTTCGATTTCCGCCAAGGTTCCCAAAGCGTCTTCGGACTTTGAGATTTCAATGAGTTGATCCAGGTCGATGCCCAAATCATCAAGCACCGTAACGGCTTTACGCGGGATCAGTTTTGAGGCCACTTTAACGATGGCAAGGGGAATCGTTGCGGTAGTGTCCGGCGTGGTGCCGTTATTTTTGAAAATCCTAATCTTCAGTTTTGCCATGTCTGCTCACCTTATATCCGGATGACCGGTTACCTTGAAAAAATGGGTTTTGCCGTCCACTTCCTGAAGCTCGATGTGCTTTAGTTTTTTCCTGACCTGTGGGACATCAATCCCCAGGATAACATTGTTTCCAGTGGTTGGCCGAATCTGTGCCCAAAATTTGCTGCGATAATACCGGGTTCTGTCTCCGGTGGGTTTAATGATAAACACCTCAATACCTTCTTCAAAGGCGGTCTCCAGAGCGATGGTCATCATAATTTCATCCAGATTCCAGAGACCTTTTTCTCCTTTATTTCTGTAGGTCTTCTCAACAAAAAATCCGACATTGTGGCCGGGTCTCAAATCTCTAAATGGAAAAATGGTCTTGCCAAATGTTTTGCGAAATTGATTGCTAAAGGGCAACCCGATAATGGGCGAGCCAAAGGCGTATGCGAGCATCACATTTCTTTTAATATCAAAATCGAGATAGGCAACCGGCGTTGACGAATCGAGATCGAAAACATCGATCATGCAGCCGCCCCGCAACGTAAAAATCAGATTCACTGAATCCGTCTCAAAAACCACGTATCCGTTTTCTTTCAGTCCCCGATAATTCAATATATGGCCGTTAGCCGGGTTATTGCCCATGGAAAAATACTCTGCTTGGCAAAGCATGGAATCGATCGCTCAAATTGGCATTTAATCTTCCATCGATCTTAAAGATTACACAAGAGATCCCTTATGATCAAGGGGAAATCGTCGGCCGGAAGTTACAAGAAGCCATTTTATAACCTCCCACACAAAGCTATCTATAAAAATCCTTAAAATTTCGAGACGTTTTACAAAAATTGATTATTGACAGCAGACACCTTGTAATGTAAGTGCTGGCAGGCTTTTTTCGAAGGAAAAAAATCATAAGCTTCATAATTCGAAATTCCTTGTTCGATATTCGATATTCTAACTGATAATAACCTGTTTGGTTCCCCGATAAATAGGGATTTCCGCCACACGGCACAGGCGGACAAGTCCGCTTCGCTACAACCGGCTTGTCCGGGTTAGGGTTTAATGAGAAACCGCACTTCCAATACATATGGCAATTCCAACCGCTGGATGGTCTTTTCCGTTATCTGCGCGGTGTACTTTTTCGTCTATTTCCACCGGGTGTCCACTTCGGTGATCGTATCGGACCTTTTGGATTCTTTTCACACCAATGCAACGGCGTTGGGTTTAATGTCGTCCATGTATTTTTATATCTATGCCTTTGAGCAGCCGCTGGTGGGATACCTTTCGGATCGGATCGGACCCCGGCGCGTCGTTGGCTACTGGTCCTTGGTGGCAGCAGTGGGGTGTTTTATCTTCGGCATGGCGCCGAACATCGGCTGGGCTTCGGCGGGACGGGCCCTTATCGGATTTGGCGTCGGGGGCGTCTATGTTCCGGGGGTCAAGGCCATCTCTCAGTGGTTCAGAAAGGAAGAATTCGCCACCATGATCGGCCTGCTAATGGCCGTGGGAAATTTCGGGGCTGTGATTGCCACCACCCCCCTTGCCTGGGCCACCGAGTCCTGGGGATGGCGCATTACATTTTTCCTCATCGGCGGGATCACGCTGGGTCTGGCTTTTGTCACTCTGTTTTTCACCCGGGACTATGGCGGTTCATCCGATCTGGTTCCGGGGAATTCCGGGACAGAGTCAGAGAGCGGGGCGGGAACAGCCGCAAAGGTAATGCAGGTGCTGACATCAGGGCAGTTCTGGATCCTTTCGATTATTTTTTTCGGCGTTTACGGTACGCTTTTGACCTTGCAAGGACTGTGGGCAACGCCGTTTCTGATGGCGACCCTCGGTGTTGAACGGATCTTTGCCAGCAAACTGAACATGCTGATCCCCGTGGGTGTGATCATCGGTGCACCCTTTTTCGGATGGCTGACCGACCGGTTTTCACTCGACAAAAAAAAGACCTTCACCGTGATCATGACTATGTATACCCTCACATGGGTCGGTATCACATTCTTTTCCAGCCAGTTGTGGACGGTTGGACTTTCCCTGGTGATGTTGTTGATGGGCATTTTTGGGGGTGGGTTCATCAGCACGTTGTGGGGAATTGTCCGGGATATCTTGCCGGCGGAGATTCTGGGGCTGACTTCCGGCATCCTCAATCTATCGCCGTTTCTCGGTGTCGGTGCTTTTCAGGTCCTCACCGGAGCCATTCTGGATCGGGCCGGCCGGGTGGGCGATCTTTACCCGCTGTCGGGATTCAAAAACGCTTTTTTGATCTGTCTGTCCGGCATCGTCGTCTGTCTTATGCTGTCGTTTTTCCTCAAGCTGAAGCCCTGGTTCCTTCGCTCAAATTGAACAGACGTCTCGCTATTTAAGTTGTTTGTAACTATTCAGGTGGATAGACTGAAGGTTGAAGGCTTTTAGGGACAAATCATGCGCGATCACACAAAACTTAGGGCATTCGGCGGGTGTCGAAACAGAGAAGGTCTTAAATGGTTTAATTCGAGCGTTGCGAGATGATTGATATACTTCAGTCTTCAACCTAAATACCTGAGTAGTTACGTTTTCCCTTCTATTATTTCAAGGGGCTGTTTAAGGAAGATGTCCGGAAGCTTGATATCCCGAAAAGAATATGCGATTTCTTATTGATAGAACCGTAAAAAGAAAAAAGTTAAACGTGAAAAGTCTATGTGTTGTGTAATATTGCCTCTTAATGTACTAAATGTAGTCGTTTTACATTTCACGTTTCACTTTTTACAACGCCGTCATTATTGAGAACCGAAGGATTTTCATAGCACACTCTAACTGTCCATGAGGGATAGCAGCCATGAAACATTTCTTGCTCGGCACGGCAAAGCATACGCTCAAGGCCTTGGGATACGGGATTGCGGGCGGGGTTGCGGTGATGATCGTTGTCTTTGTTTTGCAACTGGAACGCCGGCCCGATCTCAAGGTTTGGCACACGGCCGAACTGGATGCCGAATTTGCGGCGGATGGAGCAAAAAGTTTTGAAGACTACCTTTCCTTTGAGAGGCGGCTGTTCAAACAGCTCAACGAACGTGTCTATGACCGGATTGAACCCGAGGACCGGCGTCTCATCAACCGCTACCACCGGGGCAGCTTGTCGGACCCGGACCGTTGGTCTACCAACTGGAACCGAACGTTCGAACTTTCCGAGAAGGCACCCAAGGCGGGGATCCTGCTGCTGCACGGTATGTCCGACTCGCCTTACAGCCTGCGAAGCCTCGGCCTGCGCTTGCATGCGTCAGGGGCCTGGGTGGTGGGACTTCGACTGCCGGGCCACGGCACAGCGCCTTCGGGACTCGTGAGCGTAAAATGGCAGGATATGGTCGCGGCGGTGCGATTGTCCATGGAACACCTGCGGGACAAGGTCGGCGACCGGCCGCTCTATATCGTGGGGTACTCCAACGGCGGAGCCCTGGCCGTGCACTACGCGATATCTGCGTTGGAAGACAACGCCCTGCCGTCCGTTGACGGGATGGTGCTGGTCTCTCCGGCCATCGGGGTTACGCCACTGGCGGCTTTTGCGGTGTGGCAGGCCCGGCTCGGTCGTCTGCTCGGCCTCCAAAAGCTGGCGTGGACGGACATACTGCCAGAATACGATCCCTTCAAGTACGGTTCTTTTGCCGTTAATGCCGGCGATCAGGTCTACCGTCTGACCGGTGAGATTCAATCAAAGATGAAGACACTGGGTGTCGAAGGTGCGCTGGTGGACTTTCCGCCGGTGCTCGCCTTTCAATCTGCCGTCGATGCCACGGTGTCGATGCAGTCGTTGATTGATGGGCTGTTCGGACAGTTGCCGGCAGGCGGACACGAACTGGTCATTTTCGACATCAACCGCATATCCGAGATAGCGCAGATGCTCAGGCAGGATCCCAAAGAGAATGTCAAGGCCGGGCTCTATGACACGGACTTGGGCTTCACCATCAGCTTTGTGACCAACAAAAGCGAAAAGAGCCGGCGCGTTGTGGTCCGCAAGAAAAGGCCGGGGGATTCCGAAATAGTGGAGATATCCACCGGTCTGATGTGGCCGAAAGGGCTGTATTCCCTTTCTCACGTGGCGCTACCGATTTCCCCAAACGATCCACTTTACGGCGGGCCGAATGCCGGTAACAGTCCGGGGATCAAGCTCGGAGACATAACACTGCGCGGAGAGCGGGGAGTGCTGCAGATACCGGCGTCAGCCATGCTCCGGCTGCGGTGGAATCCCTTTTATCCCTATATGGAGCGGCGCCTGCTCGAGTTCGTACGTCTGGCGGGGTCAGACAGAGAATAGGGAAACATGGAACTTCGCAACAGCAAAATATCGAATCCGACCCCGGTTTCCAATTTGAAGATTGACATTTGTATTCTCCACCGATTTTGTGATAAGGATTCTGAGGTGTATCAAGTATCTCTGCGCGTTCCTGTGCGCAAAGGTCGAAGCCGTTCAACGGACTTGTCGACCACACCGAAAGTCTTGCCAAGGAGACCCTATGAATATTTTTAAAGCGGTGCTCGAGCACGAAGTCTTTCCCGCCCTCGGCTGTACGGAACCCATAGCCGTCGCTTATGCGGCAAGTCTGGCCGGCAACCAGCTGGACGCTGACTTCGAGGAGATGACCATTGCGGTGGATCCCGGGGTGTATAAAAATGGTCTGGCCGTCCACGTCCCGAACACGGGGGGCGAGCGAGGCAACCTGATCGCCGGTGTCCTGGGCGCCCTGATCCGTCGACCGGATTTGAAAATGGAAATCCTCAAGGCCGTCGATTCGGGCCATATTCCACACGCTCGAAGTCTTATCGAGTCGGGTAACGCACGGATTCTTTGCTATCGGCAAGCAACCGGCATGCACATCGACGTCAAAGTTCGGCGCGGATCGGAAACCGCCAGAGCTGTTATCCGCCATCGACATACCAACCTGGTTCTTTTGGAAAAGAACGGTCGACCCGTTTTTCAGGGAGACGACGAAACGGACCGGCAGGTTTTATCCGGCTACCAGTCGACACTCAGCCGAATGCGGATCGTCGATCTGATCCGGGCGGCAGAAAATATTGATGACGCTGATCGACACTATCTTCGGGAAGGCGTCGAAATGAACCTGAAAATGGCCGAGGCGGGAAAAGATTTGAAAAAAGTCGGCTACTACCTGTCGGACCTGATACAGAAAGGCTTTTTCCATGACGACATCCTCTCTTCGAGCAAGATTATGACCAGCTCCGCCGCCGACGCCAGAATGGCGGGGGTGAACCATCCGGTCATGGCCAGCGGCGGCAGTGGTAACCAGGGTATTGTGGCCATTCTGGTACCCTATCATGTGGGACAGTATTTCGATATTCCCGAGGACCGAATTATCGACAGCATCGCCCTTTCTCACCTGCTCAACAGCTACGTAAAGTGCTTCACCGGGAGCCTGTCTCCCCTCTGCGGCTGCGCCATTGCCGCGGGAGTGGGGGCCTCTGCGGCCATCGTCTATCAGCAGAGCGGTGCCCATATGGACAGGATCACCCTTGCCATTAACAATATTATCAGCGATCTGGGCGGAATGCTCTGCGACGGGGCCAAGGGCGGTTGTTCGCTTAAAGTCGTTAGTGCTACGGATTCGGCTATTCGCTCGGCCTATATGGCCCTCAACGACTACGGCATCACCGCTGTTGAGGGGTTTGTCGGCAAGACCGCCGAAGAGACGATTTACAATCTGGGCCGGATCAGTGAGATCGGCATGGCCAAGGCCGATGATGTGATGCTCGACATCATGACCGAAAAGATTTCACCGGCTCCGGAGACCGACGTCTCCTGAACCGGATTTCTCACCGGCCGGAATCACCGGAAAAAAACCCGCAGTGAACCCTGGGACGAAGCCGCCATACGAGTTCTTGCGATCAATTATGAAAACGATTCGCCGGAGAATATTGAGGATCTCGCCGCTTCGCTGAACGAGGTGCGAAACTTGAGTTTATTATTTGAGCGTTGCCCTGGAAATAGGGTCACGACCTTGCCGGCATGGCAAAGCCTGGGGAATTATCTGTCCTGATGGTTTATGGTATTAATGAATCCATCCAATCTTTTTAAAGGAGACAATTATGTTAGGTGAAAAAGAAATCAACGATATCGACTTGTCGGTGAAGGAAAATAACCTATACCAGGAAGAGTTCTTTACCGATTTCGACCTGGCATCCATCCGTCGCCTGACCCCGGTCAAACCCAATGGCTTGAGAGATAAAAGCCGTAAAATGGTTTTTTTGGGGAGTCTCAATTTGATGACCCCCCAGGGACCCCTTCCGGTTCAGGCTGCCATCGACGCAAGAAACCTCAAAGAAGCCATGGAAAGATATCCGGAGGCCATGAAACATGCTTTTGGGGAAATGCAGGAAAAAATCAAAAAGCTTCAGCAAGAAAAAGAATCCAAAATCATCGTTCCCTAAGCTTAAAAGTGACTAGAGTTTGGAGTGAACTAAAGTGAGCTTAAGCCCGCCCTGGTACGACTCGTCATATATATTGATGACCCATGCGTTTTTTTAAAGTGTTGTCTTATTCTGGAAAAATCTTGCCTGGGTTGAGGACCATGTTCGGATCGAAAACGTTTTTTATTTTGGTCTGAAGCCGGATACTTTCCGCTGAAAGTTCCATGGGTAAATACCGTTTTTTGGCCTCACCGATGCCGTGCTCGCCGGAAATTGTTCCGCCCATCTGGATCACCCGGGACAGTATGGTCTTGACGCCTTTTTCCACGCGGGTCATATTATCCCGGTTTTGAGCCGTGATGTTCAGATGGATGTTACCGTCTCCTGCATGTCCGAAGGCGTAAATTTTAAGGCCGTATTCAGCTTCGAACTTAGGAAGTTCAGCCACAAGGGCCGGGATTTTTCCGAGGGGGACCGCCACATCTTCGGGGATATAAAGGGCGGAATTATCGTGAATTCGCAGGGAAACCTGGCGACGCATCTCCCATATTAGCTCCCGTTCTTCTTTGTCGGGAGCGGGGAGAAGATATGTTGCACCAACGTCCTCGCAGATCTTTCCTATCACATCGATTTCATGCCTGATCTGCTCCGGAGCACCGTCAAGCTCAATGATGAGCAGGGTGGATTTTTCTCCCGGCACCTTGAATGGTAAAAGATCGTTCACCAGAGAAAGGCATTTAGCATCCAAGAACTCTATGGCCGACGGCAGATGCCCACTGGTCAGTATTTTGGTTACAGCCCCCATGGCCACCGGCAGGTCGTTAAAAACAGCCGATGTACCGGACACTGCTTCCGGGAACGGAATCAGCTTTAAAATCAGACCGGTGATAATCCCTAAAGTCCCTTCGGAACCGACAAGCAGTTGCGTCAGGTCGTACCCGACCACGCCCTTACGGGTCCGGGTTCCGGTCTTTATGAGCCGTCCGCTGGGCAGGACCACTTCAAGGCCGAGAACGTAATCTTTTGTGGTGCCGTACTTGACACAAGAAGGACCGCCCGCATTGGTGGCCGCGTTGCCGCCGATGGTGCTCTGATCCATGCCGGCCGGGTCCGGCGGAAAAAAAAGCCCTTTGCTCTGGGCTGCATCCCGAAGGGTTTTCGTAAGGGTTCCCGGCTCAACTTCCGCAACGAGGTCTTCTGTGTGCACGGAAAGTATACGATTCATATTTTCCAGTGACAGGACGACCCCTCCCCGTACCGGCAAGCAACCTCCGGCAAGACCGGATCCGCCGCCGCGGGGCGTTACCGGAAACCTGTATTCATTGGCAAGACGCATCAGCCGCCTGATCTGCTGGGTCTCTTCAACTCGGATGACCATCTCGGGCGTGTAACGGAGTTCGGAAGCATCCTTTGCGTATGTTCCGGCCTCATCCGGGTTCGAAACAATGCATTCATCTCCCAGTTCCCGGACGATCCGGCTGCGGATTTCGTCTGTTATGGGTGAGTATTCAATCATTTGATCCAAATTTACTATCCTTTAGGCCTTCCCAAATCCAGGAATCTTGTACTTTTGCTCGAGCTTTTGAAGCATAAACGAGGCCATGGTCACAAGAACCAGGTAATAAAAGCCGAGGAAAAGGAAAACCTCGGTATACCGGAACGTTCGGGAGGCGATAATTTTGCCTTCACCGGTCAGTTCAATACACGTGATGATGTAGGCCAAAGACGAATATTTAATCAGGTATATGATCTCGTTGCTGCAGCCGGGCAGGGCTTTTCGAATCGCCTGGGGCACGATGATGTAGCACATGGTTTTAAAGGTGGAAAACCCCATGGACTCGGCAGCCAGGAGCTGTCCTTTTTTGATGGATAAAAGGCCGCCCCGGATATATTCGGAATGGTACGCGCTGCTGCACAGGATAAAACCGGTGACGGCCGCAGAGTACGCATCCAGGTAAATGCCGAGATTCGGCAGGCCGAAATAGAGTATAAACAGTTGAATCATCAAGGGGGTTCCCCGAAAAACGGCGGCATACCCGTTGGCGGCCTTTCGGATTGCCGGAGGTCCAAAGGTCCGTAACGTCCCGATCACAATTCCGAGCACCAGCCCAAACAGTCCGGCTGGAAGGATCAGCTTTATGCTCATGACAAGTCCCCGGTTGAGTGCCGGGATCAACTCGGTCGTAAAAAAGGCCGTTTCCAATTAATTACTCTTTCTCTTTATATAAGTCATCAAGCCGGGAACAGAAATCCTTAGATCGGGTACATGCGTCCGGGGAAAGCAGCTCTGCCGGTGTTCCCTGCTCAAGGATGATGCCGTTTTCCAAAAAAATTACTTCATTGGCCAAAGATCGCGTAAAAGCGATCTGATGGGTGGCCAAAAGCATGGTCATGCCGCCGTGGGCCAAATCCCGGATGACAGATAGAACTTCGCCGATCAGCTCCGGGTCCAAGGCTGATGTGGGTTCATCCAAAAGCATGATTTTTGGATCCATGGCAAGGGCTCTTGCAATGGAAACCCGCTGTTTCTGACCGCCCGACAGCTCAGCCGGGTAAAGATTGAGCTTGTTTTCCAGGCCGACCCGTTCGAGTTCGGCCATGGCCCGATCCCGGGCCTCGGGCCGGCGCATCTTTTTAACCTTCCGCAGCGCAATGGAGACGTTATCCAGGGCATTCAGGTGGTCAAAAAGGTTGAAGTCCTGAAAAATCATTCCGACCTGCTGCCGAAATGCATAGAGATCGCGCTTGCGGTGGGTTTGAATTTCAACGCCGTCCAGCAACACCCGTCCGCTGTCCGGAGGAAGGAGAAAATTGATGCACTGGAGGAGGGTGCTTTTACCGGCCCCCGATGGCCCGATAAGCACCTTTAATTCGCCCTTTTTGAGACTCAAGGATACTGATTTGAGGATCTCCTTCCCCCCGAGGATTTTTGAGATATTTTCTACACGCAGAAACGGTTTTTCTTGGGGCATTATCGTCGCTTCCTTAGTGAGCATAGCCGGGTATCCGGACCTTTTCTTCAAGTTTTAAAAGCGCCCGAACGCCCAGCCAGGTCAGAATGAAATACAGGCATCCGGCCGTTATGTAAAGCGGCAGGTGATGATACGTGCGTGAGGCGACAAAATGACTGCGCGCCATGATTTCAGAGGTTCCGAGGACAAACGCAAGGGCGGAGTCCTTGAGGATAATGGAATATTCATTGGACCAGCCGGGTATGGAGAACCTTAGGGCCTGGGGCAGAATAATGGAGATTATGGCCTTGAAATCGCTCATTCCCAGAGCCTTTGCAGCTTGAAACTGACCCCGGGGTAACGAGAGCATCGCTCCCCTGAAAATTTGAGACTGATAGGCCCCGGTGGTCATGCCCAGTACCAGTATGGATGCGGCAAATGCGCTCAGATTAAGACCCATGAGGGTGAACAATCCGAAATAAAAAAGGAACAGAAGAACCAATACCGGAACTCCCCTGAAAAACCAGACGTAAGTACCCACGGTCCAGCGAACGGCGCGATTCCCATAAATCTGGCCGACGGCCATGAAAATACCGAGGATCAAGCCGATTCCCATGGCACCGATTACGATTCCTAAAGTGACCAGCATCCCCTCCAGCAGGTAGGGGAGCGCTTCCAGAATGACGGAGAGTGAATCAAACATCTTTGTTTCGACCTTTAAAAAAACGGAAGGCGCAGGTTAACCCGACGCCTTCCGGATATGGTCTTCCTTCCCAAGCGGTCATGTGGACCCGCTATTTTTTGAGATATTTTTTAACCAATTTATCCCAATAAGGATCTGCCATGAGCATTTTCAGCCCTTTGTTAAGGGTGTCGAGCAGCTCGGTATCTTGCTTGCGAACCGCATAGCCGAAATTCTCCTCATGCATGCCGAAGGTGCCGATAATCTTGACCGGTTTCTTAGCGGCAGCGTCTTCAGCCGGAGCATCATCCATTGCAGCCGCGGAAATACGGCCGTTCAGAACATCTTCAACAGCCATCGGTGCAGAGTCATAGTATATCAGCTCGAAATCCCAGCCTTTTTTGGCTGCATTATCTTTAAGCCATTCCGCTTCGCTGGTTCCTCGCTGAACGCCCAGACGTTTTTTTCCTGTAAGCACCTGGTCCACAGCCAAACCGGAATCTTTTTTTGCCACCAAGACCTGCTTGATTTCCCAATACGGAATGGTAAAGTTGACAACTTTCTGGCGATCGGGGGTAATGCTCATTCCCGAAGCAACAAAATCGATCTTTTTTGCCACCAGGTTGGGAATGATTCCGTCCCAGTCCATGGGCTGGTGTTTGACCGTAAAACCCATTTTTTTTGCAATCCAGTTGACCGCGTCAATATCAAAGCCGCCGGGGTTGCCTGCTTTGTCCACATAGGCAAACGGCGGGAAGTTGGCATCAATGCCGTTGATAAGTTCTTTGGCGCAGACATTACCGCTTGAAATCATAAAAAGTGCCAAGACAACTGCCATGAACAACGAAAGTTTTTTTACCATGTTTCCAACCTCCTGATGATTTGAATTTACGTTCCGACCCGCCTTCGATCATCTGTAACCGTTCAGAATAAATCTCAAAGTTTCTGAAGTCGATTGATTCCGAAAGATCCAGTCAGACGGATTCGCTATCGTCTTTTACATCCTCGCTCGATAGCAGTTGAGATGCCGGCTGTCAAGAGCCATCCATGCAAATGGGGTGTCGCATTCGAATCTTAGAATTAAGACAAACGTTTTTTTTGCCGTCGGCTTTCGATCAATTAGGGTTGCGCGGGTTCGATGTGTTCTTCGATCACGGCCTCGATCTCTTTCATGGAAATTCGATCCACGAATGCATTGCCGATTCCGTTGAGCCAAACGAAATAGATATGGTCTCCTTGGCGCTTTTTATCTTTTTTCAGGGCATCGAGCACCAACTTTCCGTCCCCTTTAAGCCGGGTGGGCAGCCCAAGATTTCGGAGTAGGTTTTTGATTCTTTCGGCATCGTTGGCCGGCAGGAAACCTCTTTTTTCGGAAAGTGCCGAAGCGACGACCATGCCGGCGCCCACCGCTTCTCCGTGGGGAATACCGGTTGTTTTTTCAATGGCATGCCCGAAGGTATGTCCAAAATTGAGTTTCCGGCGCTCCCCTTTTTCCAATTCATCCCGGTTGACGATGCCGGACTTAATTACAATGGACTCATAAACCAGTTTTTCAATGACGCCCATATCCATATCCAAAGCTTTTTGGTAATGTTCTTCAAGATACTTAAAGAGATCCGCGTCTCCAATGGCTGCATGTTTTACAATTTCCGCCAGACCGCATAAGATCTCCTTTTTGGGCAGCGTCTTCAATAGATTCAGATCGCAGATCACAAATTCGGGCTGACTGAAAACGCCGAGCATGTTTTTATACCCCTTGAAGTTGACACCGTTTTTTCCGCCGACACTGGCATCCACCTGTGAGAGAAGGGTTGAGGAGACAAAACCGAATCGTACGCCCCTAAGATAGATCGATGCAACAAAACCTGTAATATCACAGACAATCCCGCCTCCGATACCGATGATAAACGTTGAGCGGTCAGCTCCGATCGCCATAAGTTCTTCACAGATATATTCCACCGTATGAAGGATTTTTATCTTCTCACCGGTTTCAACGGTTATAACGGGGTGGGGCGGAAATTTATGCCCATAAATAGCCTTAACGTTGACATCTGTGATAATCACCACATTTTCCGGGGGAATGTATTCGCCCAGACGTTCCAATGTTTCACCCACCCGTATGATCGAGTCTCCGGTGCCTCCATGAATTTCAAAGTTTTTCATTGTGTACTCCCGATGTGTTATTGCCGGAAATTTTCCGTGCTGGATTTATTTGTTAAAAGAGTTCTTTAAACTTTTACAAAATCTTGAAAAAATCGCAATAACTAATCCAACAAGCATTATTTTGAAGCCATTTCAACACCCTGAAATTTCCCAACCCCAAAAACAGTTCTTGACAGCCCGAAAAGAGTAAAGTAGTTTGGATGAAAAAGTATCCATTGGAAATTTTATTCATGAAAAAACATTCTATTATCAGATTGCCAAAAACATTTGGACGTTTCTTTTTTAGTTTTAGAAGCGTCCATCCGGATCGATAACACTGTAAAGTTGCGATACCCCGGATGGACCTGAGCCGGTCCGTCCGGGGTTTATTTTTTTAAGCCCCGGGAAATAGATTCCCGGGGCTTTTTTTTTGGAGAAAAGTTTGCTCGATGTCGGATAATCCATGACTTTCCCAACTTATAGTTTTGTTTACGCTCATTTAGGGTTAAATTTTTCATAAACAGTTCGATCACTAACAAAAAAGGAGGCTGATCATGATTCTCGTGCTTGAAAAGGGGATCACCCAAGATCAAAAGAAAAACGTTCGGAGTATACTTTTCAGCGAGGGGTATATTGTCCGGGAAATGTCCGAGGCCGGGCAAAATATAATCGGAGCCGTGGGGCAAGGGGGTAAAGGGACCGAATTTTTCGAAAAGCTTCCCGGGGTCTCCCGGGTGATACCGATCTCCACATCGTTTAAGCTGGTGAGCCGACAGATGCATACGGAAGATACAACGGTTCAGGTCGGGAATGTGGCGGTGGGTGGAGAGCGCATTACGATTATTGCAGGGCCCTGTGCCGTGGAAAGCAGGGATCAGGCGCTGAAAACTGCCAGGGAGGTCAAAAAGTACGGTGCCGTACTGTTTCGCGGCGGTGCGTTTAAACCGAGAACGTCTCCGTATTCCTTCCAGGGTCTGGAGGAAGAAGGGCTTAAAATTCTCGCCGAAGTCAGAGCGGTTACAGGCCTTGGCGTTGTCACCGAAATTACCTCGCCGGTTCAGGCTGACATGATGATGAAATATGTGGATGTTGTGCAGATCGGAGCCCGGAACATGCAGAATTTCGAGCTCTTAAAATGTGTGGGCCGCATCGGAAAACCGGTGGTATTGAAGAGAGGACTCTCTTCAACCATCGAGGAATGGCTCATGTCCGCAGAGTACATCCTTTCAGAGGGGAACGACAACGTTATTCTGTGTGAACGGGGAATTCGAACCTTTGAACCCTATACCCGTAATACCCTTGATCTTTCTGCAATTCCCGTGCTCAAAACCCTGACCCATTTGCCGGTGATTATCGATCCCAGTCATGCCACCGGCATCCGTGAAAAGGTCAGTCCCATGGCCCGTGCCGCCATCGCCGCCGGTGCGGACGGTTTGATGATCGAAGTGCATCACGACCCGGATCAGGCCCTTTCCGACGGTCCCCAGAGCCTTTATCCGAAGCAGTTCGGTCAACTGACCCGGGATCTTTATGTGATCGCACCGGTTGTGGGCAAACAGCTTGATTTTGACTATCTGGATAAGGCCAAAGCCGTCGATCATTTAAGTAAAACCAACGGGACCGGAATGCAGAAGGCTGCTTTTTTGGGCGAAATCGGTACATTTAGCCATAAAGCCAGTATCCAGTATTTTGGGAATCAGGTGGCAGTCGTGCCCGCACCTTCGTTCAAATCGATTTTCGAGTCGGTTAAGAACGGGGATGTCGATTTCGGGGTGGTCCCCGTAGAGAACTCTCTTACGGGCAGCATACATGAAAACTACGATTTTCTGCTGGAATATGATTTAAGGATTGTCGGCGAAATCACTCTCCGTATCATACATCACCTGGTGGGTTATCCGGATGCAAAGATCAATACGATCCGTCGGGTCTTTTCACCGCCTATAATCTTCCAACAGTGCCGGCAGTTTCTCGATCAGCATGCAGACTGGGAATTGGTTCCGGTCAAGGACACCGCCGCAGCCGTCAACGCCATCAGTAAAAAGGCAAATTCTGTCGATGTAGCCATTGCCAGCAAAGAGGCGGCTAAAATTCACGGTATGGCGGTCATCGAGAAAGGGATCGAGACCAATCCCCGGAACTTCACCCGTTTTGTGGTGATCGGCAGTGAGCCGTTTGAAAAAGGGCCCAAACGCAAATCGTCTCTTATCTTTTCAACGGGCAATCAGCCGGGCGCCCTTTACGAAGTTTTGAAAATATATTCTGAAAACGGCATCAACCTGGTGAAGCTTGAATCACGGCCCATCCACGGAAAACCGTGGGAGTATATGTTTTATGTGGATATTGAAGCGGATGTCGAGTCGGAAGCATTTAAACCGATACTCGAAATGCTCAAAGCAAAAACAGACTATCTGAGAATTCTGGGCAGTTATTGAGGCCGTTCTTTCAAGAACGATCCACCTTTCGGGGCTCCAGGGAGCGTCAGTTTCAATTCCATGTTGACAATCTTCGGAACGGCGGTTAAAATTTTCCTTTACCATTGTTTCGAATATTCATCTATGAAAGGAGAAAGCTATGAAACGAAAAGCGACTTACAAATTGCGTGTTACCCGTAGAGAGGCCCTTCATGTTCATGATGAGTACGACCACCAACTGATGCTGGTGGAAATGGAGGGTCTTCCCCTTTACTATGAAGTGGGCGTTGCCGGTGAATTCGTCTCCCGCCGTAGCGTAAACTTTCATGACCGCATTGCCGGCAGCGGCGAAATGCAGGGCTATGCCGTTACCAACTTTCAGTATGGTTCGGTTTACAGCCGCTTTAAAGGTCATCGTGACGGAGAATCCAAAGTCACAAAAGGTACCTGGGAGACCTATAAAGGAACGGGCAAGTTGGACAACATCAAAGGCAAGGGTGAGTTTAACGTGACTTCCGGAGATGCGCCGGGAGAATTCATTCTCGAAATGGAAGGCGACTATGAATTATAATTAGAGCCGATTTCGGAATAGCCATATAGTTAACCTAAGCCGGATTATTCTCCGGCTTTTTTTATGGCCATATGTTCACGGGCAAGTTCTGTGTAGTGTTGGGCGGTTTTTTTACGGTCCTCGATGGTCGATTCTGAGAGTTCTTTTTTCATTAAAGCCGGTACGCCGGCCACCAGATGAAAGGGCCCCACCACCTGTCCGTGCTTGACCAGTGAAGCGGCCGCAACCACCGACCCGGTTTTGATCCATGCATGGCTGAGTACCACCGCATTGATGCCGATAAGACAGTTGTCTTCCAAGATGCACCCGTGAACAACGGCATTATGCCCCACCGTTACTCCGCTTCCGATCACTGCGGGGGCGTCATAATCCGTATGGATGGTGCAGTTGTCCTGGATATTGGTGCTTTCTCCGACGGTTATCGAGGCCATATCCCCCCTTAGAACAGTGCCGTACCATATATTGGCATTGTCTTTTATTTCGACCTTCCCGATAACAAGGGCCGTGGGCGCTATAAAAACATTTTTGCCGATTTTCGGTTTATGGCCGTTAAATTCAAGTATCATGATTCTACCCTAGATGATCCCAAACAAAATGGGAAAATATTATACGTGTTGGTTCTTCTCTAATCACTCGAATCCTTGGACCCTTGACCCCTTGAATCCTTTCAAAATCATCAACTCTTTTAGAGATGATTCATATTTTAAAGCTTTCGTATATCCCGGCATACTGTTTTCGAAGCTTGGGCTTTTCTATCTTGCCGGTGGGGTTGCGGGGCACCTTGCCGAAAATGATTTTCCGGGGTCTTTTGTACCTGGGAATTTTCTCACAAAAATCGTTGATTTCCTCCTTGGTAAGCGTCTGGTCCGGTTTAACCTGGACCACGGCTGTGGCGATTTCCCCCAGCCGGAGGCTGGGAAGACCGATGACCGCCACATCGTGAATTTTAGGATGATTTTGGAGAAAATCTTCGATTTCCACCGGATAAATGTTTTCTCCGCCGGTGATGATCACATCTTTTTTCCGGTCCACCAGCCAGATAAAACCGTCTTCGTCCTGCCGGGCCACATCACCGGTTAGAAGCCAGCCGTCGGCCAGGGCTTCTCGAGTCGCGTCCGGATTTCTATAATACCCTTTCATAACACCGGGCCCCTTGACAATCAACTCGCCGGGTTGTCCCTGAACCATGGGATTCAATTGATCGTCAACAATATTGATCTCCCAGTCAAAACCCGGTTTTCCGATGGCGCCGACCTTGTGCATGTTTTCTATTCCCAGATGGACACATCCGGGTCCGGTGCACTCGGTGAGGCCATAGTTGGTATCGTACTGGTGATGGGGAAAAATTCTTTTCCATTCCTTGATTAAACTGGGGGGTACGGGCTGGGCACCGATGTGCATCAGGCGCCACTGATCCAGGTGGTAGTCTTCGAGCTTGATTTCCCCGTTCTGGATCGCAAAAAGAATATCCAGTGCCCATGGGACCAGAAGCCAGACCACTGTTACTTTTTCTTCGGAAACAGCTTCCAGTATCCAGGTGGGTTCAACCCCTTTAAGAATGACACTCCTGGCACCGACAATAAAATTGCCGAACCAGTGCATTTTTGCTCCGGTGTGATACAGGGGTGGAATGCACAGGAAATTGTCTTCGTGGGTCTGGTTGTGATGCCGATTTTCTAAAAAGCAGGCGAATTCAAGATTTCTATGGGTCAACAGGGTTGCCTTGGGTGTGCCGGTGGTGCCGGAAGTAAAGTACAAGGCAGCTTCATCGGTAATTTTTATTTCGATATTTGGGGCAATGGGGGATTGAGCCCCAAGGATTTTTTGATAGGATTCCGCATAAGCGGGCTTTTTTTCCTCCGGACCCACAAAGATATAGGTTCCAAGGTATCTGTCTATGTCTTCCTTGATGGCGTCGATGCGCTCGATAAATTCTTTACCGAAGATTATTGCCTTGGGTTCGGTGATCTCAGCGCAGTGTCGGATGATTTCCGCCTCAAATCGAAAATTAAGGGGAACCGCCCAGGCGCCGGTTCGGAGTATCCCAAAATAGATGGGCAGCCATTCGATACAGTTGGTCATCAGATGGACCACCCGGTCACCCTTTGAAATTCCCCGGGATATCAGGGCCTGTGCAACCTGATTGGCCTGATTGTCAAATTCTTTCCAGGTGATCTCCTGACGCCGGTTCTTAGCCGGTTCTCTTTCTATGAGTGCCGTTTCAAGGCCAAACATCCGCGCATTTCGAGCCAGTATCTCGGTAATCAGCATTCAGTATTCCTTTCGGGTAAAACTTTTTTCAAGAATCGATATCAAACTCTCATAAAATGGTCAAGGTGAACAAAATGATCCCACAGGGTTAATGCATTTGAATCCCAATAGAGAGAGAAACACGCCGTCGCTTCGCTGTACCGAAATCAAATGTGTTTGCCCTGAATAATCTTACGGTGAGGGTTGGCAAACTCGTTTTGATTTATTTTTCAAGTACCACGGACGTAAGGCCATGGGAATCTTTGGAATCGGTGCGGATATTTTGCGGCCGTCGAGGTATAACCTATTGACAAAATAATTAATTTTGTTCAAAATAAACCACACGGCTTGATGGATACTTTGTTGTGATGGAAAAGTCCGGGGTGAAGGACGGGCCTCAGTTTTGACCATCAAAACCTCCTGTACATATTTATCGGCGGGCAGGTCACAATTGGAATGATGGCCTGTGGTTGAAGAGGACAATGGCGATATGGCAAGGTTGAAAATACTTGCAACCGGCAATACGAAGCATGCCAGGACCCGGGCACGGAGAAAGTTGCTTGAAGGACTGGTGTCTCAGGTGCTGCACCACTATGGATATCGTGTCGACCGTTTCTTCCGTGCAAACTTCCATGAAATGGAAATCGAGGTAGAGGGGAAGCATAGGGCCACAGGCGCTCCATTTTATGCAGATTGCATATTTTGTGAAACACCGGTGTCTGCTCCCGACCTCCAGGCATTTTACGGCAAGTACATGGCAAGGTGGCATCAAGAAAAACGATGCCACGGACTTTTTATCGCACTGCCCGGCCTCGACAATCCTGCCGGAGAATTCTATCAAGATTATATAGCGAAAAATTCAGACGTTACCGTAGTGCTCTATGAAGAAAACCCAGTTTTGAAGGCAGTTTCCGCGTCCCCGGGAATTGCCGGTCCGGACGCCTTTACAAAACATATTCCCCGGAATATGGGAACTTCCGGCGATCCTTTCCTGTTATTTACGGAAAAAGGCGTGTTCTGGGCCTGGATCATCACATCAAAAGACAAAGAAAATCCAAACAGGCTGGCGTTTTTCGACAAAGCCGGTTCTCCGATATCAGATCCGTCGGTCTTCGGATATCTCACAAAGCTGTATCCGAAATTGGCCGATTTTGATCCGATTGTACCTGAAGAGACCGTTGATCTGCAGCCCGGTCTGTTCCAGGACGCGGATGAAATTGTCGAGGTCCGGGGGGGACCGGAATGCTTTGCGTATCAATGCCCTGCATCCCCCGGTGACTTTGTGGGAAGAAAGCCTTTGCTCGAAGCACTCGATGCCTTTGCAAGAAAAGTAGTCCATAAAGAAACATCCCATCGCGGCGTTCTTTTCGAAGGCCCTTCCGGTTGGGGGAAAAGTTCATTGGTTCTCGCAAGTGTTTCCCGGCTGGAGAAAATGGGGCACTTTGCCGTTGCCATAGATTCCCGAACCGCCGCATCGTCCAGTTTCATTCCGGGTTTAATACAATATGCCGTCGAGAAGTACGGAGACTTCGGGGGTATCCTCCCCCAATCGGATCGATCCAAATCGATGACCAATGTCGACTCTGGGGCCGGGTCGATTCTTGAGATAGGGAAAGTTCTTGAATCCAGCGGCAAACTGCTGTTTATTTTCCTGGATCAGTTTGAGCCCCGTTTCTTTTTGCCCGGGGTGATTGAACATATAAAAGAACTGTTTCTTAAAATATGCCGTGAACAGACGAATATCGTTCTGGGGTTCTCGTGGAACAAGGACCTTGTTTCAGCGGCCCATGGATTTTACAGTGAACTGGGTAATGCTGTTACGGATAACAGTCAAAAAATGATCCTGAACAGTTTCTCCGGCACCGAAACCGATGCGCTGTTGAAAAAACTGAGGGATGAATTGAATGAAACCTTGACCGGAGACCTCCGATGGTTCCTGATGGAATTTTCACAGGGATATCCCTGGCTGCTGAAAATGCTCTGCTTTCATGTTAAGGTGGCCCGGCAGTCTGGGATTCCACAGGAATATATTGCCGGCAATCTTTTGAGTGTCGAAGAACTTTTTCAGCACGACCTGGGAAAGCTGTCGGATAAAGCGCGGGTTTCACTTATCCATATTGCCAAATTTGCGCCGATGCGCCCAACAGAATCGCCGAAAATACTCGACCCTCAGGTTGTAAAAAATTTAATTGACCAAGGGTTGGTCTTAAAAATCGGCAATACCGTGGACGTCTGGGGAGAGGTTTTCCGAAATTACCTGAACAACGGCATTTTACCGTTTCATGACAACCCTATTCTTGGGGCCGGTGCAGGGGATGTTGTTAAAGCTGTGAAGATCCTTCATGGGGCCGGCGGCTTGCTGGATATTTCCGAATTTAGAGCCCGGGCCGGCCTGTCCGGGCCGCTGTTTTACCGGGTTGCAAAAGATATGGATCTCCTTGGACTTGTCAGATTCAGTAAGGGTACGGCAGCCCTTGAAATTGAGTTGCCTGCCGGGGACCATGATGTCGAGATTTCATTGAGAAAACATTTGCAGGACAGGCTTAGAGGCAACGGCCTGGTTTGCGATCTTTTAAAAAACTTGGAAGAAAAAAACACACTGGCCATGGATGAAATATCCACTCTGTTCAAAATTTCGGTTCCCTACAGATCCGTTTCCGTTAGAGCCGGGTTGAAATATGTCCGTATTCTGGCAGAATGGATGGATACTGCCGATCTTGCGATTTGGGATAAAAAAAATAGAATGCTCGTTTCCTTTGACCCAACAACAGAAATCAGGGAGCGCCGCCTCCTGTTGCCTAAAAGACGTGGATCTAAAACCCCGCAGATCCAGTATTCCCCGGTTGAAAAGATGGCGGAAAGGCTTTTTCAGGCGCTTCAAGGGGACGGCAGGGTGGATTGGACCGGCTTTGGCAAAAATACCATTTTTAGAGCCCTGGCAACCCTGGAAGACCTGGGCTTCATCGTTAGGCGGGCGCCATTGATAAAAATGCTGCCCAAGGGGCAAGAATTCGTGCAGAATATAGACAAGCGGTCTGCTCTGTTTGCAGAAGGGGCCTTGCAGATGCCCTCGTTTTCAATTTTTATGGAGATACTTGAACTCCATCGGTTTAAAGGCAATACGCTTTTGGGGCTCGGTATTGAACTCAAAGAAAAGCTCGGCACGAGCTGGAAAGAGAGTACCGCCGAAAACATCGCCAAGATTATGCTCGATTGGGCACGTCATGCCAAACTTGCCCCGGGGGTGTTTGCCAGGATTAGAAAGGGCCCCATAAAAGGCTGGAAAAAAAAGAATGACCGGCAGATGGTGCTGTTTTAAACGGAAGATAGGTTCTTTTATGTGCCCAAGGGCGCCATGGCGCATATTCTCTTTAATAGGAGAAACGAAATTTGCTTCTTTTCGACGGAACATATCGATTGCAGCGGCAGGAAGACGCCCCTTCAAAGCTGGGTCGTAAATGGGTTTACGCATGGCGGTTGAGGGTTATCGATTTTTCGAAAAAATATCCGGACGTTCAATATCTCAGACCGTATGTTGTTGTGGCGACCCAGACCGGGGAAGGTATATTTAAGACAACCTGCGCCGAAAGTCTGGGAAAAAGAATATGCAGGGACTTTAATCTGAAAGTCGAGGAAGTCCTCTGGATCGAGCATTATCCGGATGAGCCGGCTCTGTATGTCGCCATTTTTTCCCCCAAGTCTTATTATGGTTCTGAAATATTCTATACCGTCGATTGGCGGCCCATCATGCCCAATGAACTCGACGCCATCCGCCCCTTAATGCCGGAAATCAAGGACTTTCAGTGTCCATAGCCCCCCAGGGCAAACGCATTTGAATCCCAATAGAGAGAGAACGCTCCACGACGGCGCATATCTCTTTTCAACCGACTGGAACTTGTGCTTAAACACCCGTAAGCCCGAGCCGTGCCAGAGTTATAAAGAACAATTCGTCAATGAAATGTCCGATGGATGTTTTAAACTATAATTTCATTCGGCTCGGTCTAACGCCTGCTAAAGCCCTTCAAACAGCCAGTCGGTTGAAAAGAGAAATGCGCCGTCGCTTCGCTGTACCGAAATCAAATGCGTTCACCCTGCCATATCCCCCCTTTTCCCTTGCCATTGGAAACCGGATGGTGGATACTAAATACCCAGGAGCATCTGTAAAAGCGTCTCGATGGGTAAATAGTATCCATGTGGAGCATTATCCCTGAACCTGGAACCGATCGGTTCAGGAAAAAACCTTTATCTTACAGGGGATTATCTGAAACATTAACAATGGCATCAGATTTGCTTTGATATATAACGTTATGCTGAATAAAATTAAATACAGCAGATTTTGGGCCGGTGTACCGCCGTGGATATTTATCGGCGCCGTGGTGGTTTTGTTTCCGATTTTTGCGTTTATCACCGTCCAGAACATCCACCGCCAGAATCAGAACAACACCCGCCTTTTGCTGGAAAAAGGAGCTGCTTTGATCCGGTCTCTCGAGGCAGGGACACGGGCAGGAATAGGAATGAGCCGGAGTGAATTCCAGCTTCAGAGACTCCTCGCCGAGACGGCCCAGCAGCCCGATATTCTATATCTTTTGGTCGCCGATGTGGACGGCAGGATCCTTGCCCATGACGACCCCAAGCATATCGGAAAATATCATGGCAAGGGGCTGGATCTTAAAAAGATTTCACATCTTCAGACGGTTCAGTGGCGGATTGTCTCCACCCCTGGCGGAAAGAATATGTTTGAAGTGTTCAGTAGATTCTTGCCCCAGGAAAGAAGCTTGAACATTGGGCGCGGACGCATGATGATGCATCTGTGGGTTCAACGGGGTATGGGTGAAAGAATAGATGTTCCGCAGCCCACGCCGATCATCTTTGTGGGGCTCGACATGACGTCCATCGAAGAGGCCATCAGGACCGATACCCGGCATGCCGTTATCATGGCCATTATCCTTCTTTTGATTGGATTTGCCGGCATCATTTTTCTATTTTTGGCCCAGAGTTACCGCGCTACACGGGTGTCCCTCTCCCGGATAAAAGCCTTCTCCGATAACCTGGTTGAGCATATGCCCATCGGTCTGGTTGCCACAGACGACCTCCAAAGGATTACCTCCCTTAACCATGTGGCCGGTACGACTCTTGGCCTTTCCGCCGAGGAGGTCATGGGGGAAAATGCAGCGGACGTTCTGCCTGAGGATTTGTGGCAGATGCTTAACGACCTGGATATGGAAAAAGGGGTTGTTGAAAAGGAGATAGATTGTGCCGTGGGAGAAGAGGGGCTTATCCCCCTTGAAATCAGCGCGACATCACTGAGGGATGAAAACAGAACGTTTCTCGGGTATGTGGTCCTGTTCAAGGATCTCAGTGAAGTCCGTTCCTTGAGAAAAGAGATTGCACGGAACCAGCGTCTTGCATCTGTGGGAAGACTTGCCGCCGGTGTTGCTCATGAGATACGGAACCCCTTGAGTTCCATCAAAGGTTTTGCAACATATTTCAAGGAAAGATATCACGACGTGCCGGAAAACCAACAGATCTCCAACCTCATGATTCAGGAAGTCGACCGCTTGAACCGGGTTGTGGGCCAGCTTCATGAGTTCGCCCAGCCCATAAAAATATCAAGAAAATCGATCCCCATTGAAGCTTTTTTAAAGAACTCTCTCAAACTCATAGAACGGCAGGCATCGGAAGCGAACATCAACATTGAAACCCGCTTTGATCCTGAAATAGACACGGTGTTTTTCGATTCGGACAGGATCAACCAGGTCCTTCTGAACCTGTATCTGAACGCCATGGAATCGATGGGCAATGAAGGAACTGTGACCGTTACCCTGGGAAAAAATATGAAAAAGGATGGCATTGAGATCCGGGTCTCAGATACCGGCACCGGAATCGACGAAAACGATCTTGCACATATTTTTGATCCCTATTTTACCACCAAAGCATCCGGCACCGGTCTGGGATTGGCCATCGTTCACAATATCCTGGAGGCCCACGGCGGGGAAATAAAAGTAGAGAACCGATTGGGCCAGGGGACCACCGTGACTATTTTGTTGCCGTATACCGAACCCGGATAAACCGGAAATGGGAAGCACGAAATACGAAACAAATTCGAGATTCAGATGGTTTTAGAATTTAATTGTAAAGGACGTTCTTTTTTTTAGAGCGGTGCCGGCGCGTTATATTGAATCGCGAAACGATTGTATCACTCAAGAGATGAGCCATGAAAAATAAAAAAACCCTATTGATCGTTGATGACGACAGCACCCATCGCACCATGTTGCGCGCCCTTATCGGGGGATGGGGATACGATGTTGTGGATGCGGATGACGGTTCAACCGCCATCGAGGCGGTTCAGAATCGTCCTTTTGATCTGGTTCTGATGGATGTCAGAATGCTGAAGGTCAGCGGCCTTGAAGCCCTCGAAGAGATAAAAGCGTTCAACCCGGCCATACCGGTAACCATTATGACTGCGTATTCATCGGTTGAAACCGCTGTGGAAGCTCTGAAAAAAGGCGCTTACGATTATCTTACAAAACCACTCGATTTCGATAAACTTCGGCTGACCATAGAACGGGCCATGGAGCATACCCGGCTGAAAGAGGAAAACCGCATTCTTAAAGAAAACCTCGGGAAGCATTTTGACATGCAAAATATTGTGGGCCGCAGCCCTGCCATGGTGAGCCTTATGGAAACGGTGGCCCATGTGGCCCGGTCCGAAGCCACGGTAATGATTACCGGAGCCTCCGGAACGGGCAAAGAATTGATTGCAGGGATGATCCATTACAACAGCCCGAGAAAAGAGGAGCCCTTTATTAAGATCAATTGTGCCGCCATTACGGAAACGCTCCTGGAATCAGAGCTTTTCGGGCATGAAAAAGGTTCCTTCACCGGTGCGGACCGTAGAAAAGAAGGGTGTTTTTACCGGGCACACCAAGGGAGCTTGTTTCTTGACGAGGTGAGTGAAATGCCGCTGACCATGCAGGTCAAACTGTTGCGCGTACTGCAGGAGAGAGAATTGACACGTGTGGGCGGCGAAAAGGTAATTAAGGTGGATGTCAGGGTCATTGCCGCCACCAACAAAGACCTGGTCGATCTGAAACGTAAAGGGCTGTTCCGTGAGGATCTGTACTATCGGCTGAATGTTATCAGTCTGGAAATTCCGCCCTTGAGTGAACGGAGAGACGACATTCCACTTCTTGCCCGGCATTTTCTCGAGATGTTTTCCGCAAAGAACAACAAAGAGATAAAGGGATTCACCCCCAAGGCCATGGATCGACTGATACGGCATGACTGGCCCGGCAATGTTCGTGAACTCATGAATGCAGTTGAAAGGGGTGTTGTGCTGACCCGCACGGAATATCTTGATGCACAGGATTTTGCCGTTATGCAGAATGCTTCCCGGCAGCCTGCTGAAGCCGTGTCCGTTTTTGACGGAGAAGAGAATAACTTGTCTCTGGAGGCGGTTGAAAAGAATGCTGTTTTGCGTATGCTGGAAGCCGCGGACGGAAACAAGAGCGAAGCGGCAAGGCGCCTTGGCATTACACGGAAAACCCTCCATAAGAAGCTCAAAAAGTACGGGGTCATGGATTGATCCCGACTCTGGGTAAACGTACGCATAAACAACAGGCCTGGCTTTACCCTCGTTGCAAAAGTTGAGGATGCTGCAGGTCCAAGGCATCAAGGCTGCAGCTATAGGGTTTAGTCTATTGCTTTTAACTATATATTTTAGTACTTCATTTTGTTTGCGACCAAAATCAGACTTTTTACGAAGCCATCAAGGTTACACCATTACCGGAATATCCTGAACAGGAGATAAATCCATGAAGTTCAAACTCACCATATGGCTGGTGTTTGTTTTTTTATTTTTCTGTGGTTCGGCGGAATTGTGCCGGAATGTATCGGCACAACCCCCATCGCCGGTGGAGGATTCCCGGTTATCCCTGGACGATATTATAAAAAAAATTGAAAAACGGTATGCGGTTCCGGGATTTTCAGCACACTTTTCCCAAACTTCAACCATAAAAGCCATGGCAATAACCGACAGTGCATCCGGAAAAGCCTTTTTCAAACGTCCCGGCAAAATGCGCTGGGAATATGAAACGCCTGACCGCCAAATTATTATTACCGACAACGAAACCTTGTGGATATTCAGGCCTGAAGACAATCAGGTAATGATCGGAAAAGCACCTTCTTTTTTCGGAGGCGGCAAAGGGTTCAGTTTTCTTTCCGATATGAAACTGATCAAACAGAAATTCAGTATTGTTCTTGAAAAAAAGACAGGAGATGGCTACTATGAACTGAGGCTTTTACCCAGGGAAAAAGCATTTGATGTATCGGTAATCTATCTGTCCGTTTCAACGAAGACTTTCGATGTTGTCAGAATTGTTACCGTCAATTCATATGGTGATGAAACCCGGATCGTCTTTAGCGATATTCAGTTTAGAAAGAAAATCGACGATTCCATGTTCAGTTTTAAATTGCCCAAAGGGATAGAGGTGTTGAATCTTGACGAACAGCGAGACTTTTGAAAAACGTCCCCTTTTGTCCAATTCCTGCGTCGGACTCAAATTTTGCGCGAGCCCTTAGCTTTATCCTCGAAATACGTAATGTATGTTTGTGGTTAAACTTTTCGCCTTCCTTGGACTTGAACCCCGGTTAAATAAGAAAATCAGAACTAAAGGAAAAAAAATGAAGGAAAAGATCAGAAGTTTGTTGAAAAAAAGAAACGCAATTATGATTTCCCATAACTACCAGCCCCCGGAAATTCAAGATCTTGCAGATCTTTGCGGGGATTCACTGGAGCTGAGCATCAAAGCCGCCCAAACCGATGCCGAAGTCATCGTCTTTTGCGGCGTGCATTTTATGGCGGAAACCGCGTCGATTCTGTCTCCGGACAAAACCGTCCTTCTTCCCCGTGAAGATGCCGGATGCCTTATGGCCGATATGATAGAACCGGTGGGGCTGCAAATCATGCTGGATAAACTCCCTCCCATGCCGGTGGTCACCTATGTCAACTCCACCGCAGTGGTGAAAGCCCTTTCCACCATTTGTTGTACCTCGGCCAATGTCGTCGATGTTGTAAACAGTCTGGATGCTGATGAGATACTCATGACGCCGGATCGAAATCTCGCCCTGTACGCCGCTTCCCAGACAAAGAAGAAGATACACACCTGGGACGGATATTGTCCGACCCATGATCGTCTCAAACCTGAAGATGTGAACCATGCCAGGCGGACCTATCCGGATGCGGTTTTTATGGCCCATCCGGAATGCCGACCGGAAGTCCTTGAATTGGCAGATGTTATCCGCAGCACTTCGGGAATGATCCGATATGCAAAAGAATCTAAAACTTCCGCTTTTATCGTCGGTACGGAGATCGGGCTTATTTATCCCTTGAAAAAAGCCAATCCTGACAAGCTGTTTTACCCGGCTTCGAGCAAGATGTTGTGTAAAAACATGAAAAAGATCTCTATTGAAGATGTTGCCAGGAGCCTCGAATTAATGGAAGGGGAGGTCAAGGTGCCTGAAGATGTTCGACAACCGGCTTTTAAAGCGGTTCAAAAAATGATCGATCTGTCCCTGTCGAAGTAGACCCCAAGAAATGTTTGCCGCCTATGCACCAAGAAGAAAAAAGGTTTGCCACAAAAAACACAAAAAAATGCTAAATGACTAATAGCCCGGCAAATGGACGAATTATACAACCAGGTCTTCGGGAATGTCTGCGTTGGTGTACACCTTTTGGACGTCGTCACAATCTTCGAGGGTCTCCATCAATTTGACCATCTGCTCGGCTTCTTTGCCCTTAAGGTCAACAGTTGACTGGGGAAACATGGTAATTTCCGCGACGATGAAAGGAATCGATTGGTTCTCTATGGCGGTTTTTATCTGCTCAAAATCCTTTGGATCGGTGATGATTTCAAAGGTGCTCTCATCATCTCTGACATCTTCAGCGCCGGAATCGATGGCGGTTTCCATCAACAGATCCTCGTCAACGGCATTGTGTTCCACAACAATATACCCCTTTGTTTCGAACATCCAGGCAACGCATCCGTTGGACCCGAGGTTCCCGCCGGCCTTGGTTAAAATATGACGGATATCCGCAACGGCCCGATTCTTGTTGTCCGACAGCGATTCAATGTAAATGGCCGCACCGCCGGGGCCGTATCCTTCGTAGACGCTTTCTTCATAATTGACCCCTTCGAGCTCACCGGTCCCTTTTTTAATGGCCCGTTCAATATTGTCTTTGGGCATATTTTCGTTTTTTGAAGCCTGGATGGCGGTCCGAAGCCTGGGGTTTGCAGCGGGATCACCTCCGCCCATGCGTGCCGCCACCGTAATTTCTTTGATGAGCTTGCTGAAAATCTTACCTCGTTTGGCATCTGTTGCCCCTTTTTTGTGCTTTATGGAAGACCACTTGCTGTGCCCTGACATATCTTCCTCCTATTTTTTCGTTACAGTTAAACGTTTTGAAACACGGTATTTTCAAAAATGTTACCGTGCTATTTTTTTCCGAATCCGATTATATAAATTTCCTTGCTGACCTTTCGGGTACTCTTGGGTTTAAAAATCTTGTGTCTGTTAAAAACAGCTTTGACCGAATCTAAAAAATTCTTGAAATCTTCTCCCTGAAATATCTTGCAGACAAACGATCCACCGGGTTTCAGGGTGGTTTGAGCAACGGTGAGTGCCATTTGGCACAGGTTGAAAGACCGGGTGTTGTCCACGAGTTTGTTGCCGGTGGTGGACGGGGCCATGTCGCTCATAACTATATTAAAGTCCTGACCCAGGGACCTGAAAAAATCATCGTCCATGGAGAGAATGTCGCCGGTATATATTTTTACATGAGACGGGATATGGACTGTAACCGGCACAAGATCGATGCCGATCACTTGTCCCTTTTTTCCGGCCAAATCGGCCGCGTAGAGAAGCCATGACCCCGGTGCACAGCCCAAGTCCAGAATTTTATTTCCCTTTTTTATCGGGCCATATTTTTTCTGTATTTCTTTGAGTTTATATACAGATCTGGCTGGGAATCCTTCCTTTTTTGCCCGTTGAGAATAGTGATCCTGCCACCGGTTATGTTTTGCTCCGGATCGTTTCATATCAGAACTTGGTCCATGTTAGGTTAATTCGATAATTCCGTAAAAAGTAAAAAGTTAAACGTTAAAAGTCTATATGTTGTGAAATATAGCCTCATGATATGCTAAATGTAGTCGTTTCACATTTCACTTTTTTTATCAAATTCGGGTTAGAACAGATTCTCGATGGCTTCCGATACGGTTTTTACGCCGATGAGTTCCATCCCTTTTATTTTCGTCATTCGTTTCAGATTGCTTTGGGGCACAAGGCACCTATTAAACCCCATTTTTTTGGCTTCGGCAACCCTAATTTCGATATGGCCGATGCCTCTGATTTCCCCGGTCAGGCCGACTTCACCAAATATCAGTGTTCCTTTAGAGATGGGCCGGTCCAAGAAGCTCGAGGCAATGGCAGATACAATTCCCATGTCAACGGCAGGTTCATCGATTTTTACGCCGCCGGCGACATTGATAAAGATATCGTGTCCCATTAGATGAAGCCCTAATTTTTTTTCCATCACAGCCACCAGCAAAGCGACCCGGTTTTGATCGATGCCAAGGATGGTTCTTCGAGGGTTGCCAAAACTGGTACTGCTTGCAAGGGCCTGGAGTTCAACGAGAATCGGCCTTGTTCCCTCCATGCTGGCGGTCACCACCGATCCGGGGGCGTTTTCAGGGCGTTCGGAAAGAAATAGCGCCGAAGGGTTGGCCACTTCGTTCAGGCCGGTCTCATTCATTTCAAATACACCGATTTCATTGGTGGATCCGAATCGATTCTTTACCGTCCTCAGAATTCTGAATACGTGGTTCCGGTCACCTTCAAAGTAAAGAACCGTATCGACCATATGCTCCAGAAGTCGCGGTCCGGCAATGGCGCCGTCCTTGGTGACATGTCCCACCAGAAATATGGGTGTTCCGGTTTTTTTGGCCATGAGCATAAGCTGCATGGCGGATTCCCGTACCTGGGTAACGCTCCCGGGCGCGGAGGTCAATTCCGGGCTGTACATGGTCTGGATGGAATCGATTACCATCACGTCCGGCCTAACAGATTCCGCCATCAGGAGGATCGATTCCAGGTCGTTTTCCGAAACCACCAGCAAATCAGAGGATAATGCGGACAGCCTTTGGCTGCGCATTCTCATCTGGCGGACCGATTCTTCACCGGAAACATACAATACTTTACGACCCTTTTCCGCGATGCCGTGCAGTACCTGAATCATGAGGGTCGATTTGCCGATTCCCGGATCTCCGCCGATGAGGATAAGGGTTCCGGATACCAGGCCGCCGCCCAGGACGCGGTCGAATTCTTTGATTCCGGTTAAAAGGCGATCTTCCGGCTCCAGCTCGATGGCGTCGATGGGGACCGGTTTTGGCTGGGAAGCAGATAAAACCCGGCGACTCCGTTGCCCGGATTTGCCGGACTGGATTTCTTCCACAAACGACTGCCATTTCCCGCAATCCGGGCATTTCCCCATCCATTTGGGAGTCTGGTATCCGCATGTCTGACATGAAAATATTGTTTTTGACGTTTTTTTCATCATTTTGATTTAAATTAATAAACTGATCGGTTCCAGGTTCAATCCCACCACACAAACGGCGGGTAAAGATTCAAGGGTTGCAACCGATTGTAACTGCTTAAAATATGGATTAAAAACCGGAATGCCTGCCATAATCTTTTGGGTAGAACGGTTTTGAAACCACGATAAAGCCAGTATCACATTAATGCGATCTGTTTGAGATTTTTCCAACCCGGAACGTTGAACCCTGAACAGCTCGACCTAAAAATAAATAATGACCGTAATTGTGCGGTGATTTCAAATGTGTAGCGGCCTTACCGCGTTTTATAAAATTGTGTTGGCGGTTTCTAATGATTGACAATAGAATTCATACCATGTCATTTAAATCGGATCAACCCGTGTCCTGTTACATCCATTTGATGACCGTATGATCGATTACCACTTACATACCCTGTTTTGCAACCATGCTTTGGGCAGTATGGAGCGTTATATCCGAAGTGCCGCCGGTTTGGGGTTCGAGGAGATATGTTTTCTGGATCACCTGACCGTTCAGGAGGCGGAAAAAGGGCTTTCCATGTCCTTGAAAGAAATTCCTTACTATTTTCAGGCCGTCCAGGTTTTAAAGCAAAAATATAGACATACCATACGTATAAAGGCCGGTCTCGAAATAGATTTTAACCCGGATCATACCGATCTTTTTCAGGAAGTTGCCGGGACCTATGCATTTGATGTTATCGCGACCGCCCTGCATTTTCCGGGGGGGGTTGACGTCGTGAGCCGTCGTTCGTCCTGGTGTTTGGGAGAAAAAGATACCGATTACGTCTATGGCCTCTATTTCGAACAGCTTGAAGAGATGCTGGATTATACTTATTTCGATGTGATATGTCATATCGATCTCGTAAAAAAATTCGGTCGAAAACCTTCGAGGTCTTTTGAATGGGCGTTCGATGCAATACTGTCAAAAATAAAAGAAAAAAATCTGACCGTGGAGGTCAATACCAGCGGATTCAACCATCCGATCCAAAAACCCTATCCGTCTTTGGATATAATCAGAAAATGTCATGAAAAGGGGATCAGCATCACCCTGGGTTCGGATGCCCACAAACCGGCAGATGTCGGACAACACTACGAACGGGCATTGCCCATGATCCTGTCAGCCGGGTACAGACACCTTGCGACATTTACAAAACGGAAGCGTAGTAAGGTCCCTATAAAGAAGAGAGAAAACATTCATTACTTGAGCAAAGTGACGGATTCAAATGCTTCTAAATAAAATGACGTGGGGCCAATACATCGCCTTTTTTTTCAGTTTTTTGATATTCAATTCCATTGTTTTGCCGCAAAACGCGGTTGGCGTGGGAAAAAACTACAGCTATTTTGAATCGCTCCAAAACAGGCTGATAGGGGACGGATTCGATTCCGTGAGGATCACCGAATTGTACAACAGCCCCGAGGTCTATTTTGAAGCCAAAGGGGTTTCCCGTTTTTTGGTCCATCGGGAGTCCCGGCTGAATTATGATCAGTTTGCCGGTAAAAAATCCATCAGCCATGCATTGAGATATATGGAAACCCACAAAGCCGCGCTGGAAAGGACCGAAAAGGAATACGGTGTCGATAAAGAAATTATTACGGCCATCCTTCTGGTGGAAACCCGTTTGGGAACCTTTCTCGGCGGGCCGTCCATATTGAATACCCTCTCCACCATAGCTGCCCTGGCAGACCCGGATGTGCGGGATATGTTTTGGAAGAACGTCTCGAAATCAAAAGGGGTTACCCGGAAAAAAATGGAAAAGTGGGCGGAAAGAAAATCGACCTGGGCCTACAATGAACTCAAGGCCTTTTTGAACTATACCGCCCAGATGAATATGGATCCCACTGCTGTCCCCGGATCTTATTCAGGCGCCATGGGCATTGCCCAATTTATGCCGAGCAATGTTATTGTTTTTGCCAGAGACGGTGACGGTGACGGCCGCATCGATGTTTTTAACCATGCAGATGCCATACCCAGTATCGCCAGTTATCTCAAACATTACGGATGGTATCCCGGAATAGACCGCAAAAAGGCTTACAAGGTCATTTATCATTATAACCACAGCAGTCAGTATGTTAAGACCATTTTAAAAGTTTCGGACCTGTTGAAATCCAAAGCATAAGGATCATCTCCTCTCCGAGCTGTAGGCACTACCCTCCGGCCTGTAAGCCCTCCGGGCTGGAAGCGGAG
>PVMK01157705.1_pt1 | contig 70446 bp, 62 predicted proteins | sample 1853481 | NCBI WGS metagenome assembly PVMK01 (sample SAMN08533507, study PRJNA380276) | Marine sediment metagenome, whole genome shotgun sequencing project.
AGGCGTGTGCGGCGATTGAGCTGCCACGCTCGACGTACTACCGCCGCCGCCGCCCGGCGGCGCAGCGGCCGAACCACAAAAGGCCCACGCCGGCTCGCGCGCTTGGGCCGTGTGAACAACAGAACGTGATCGAGGTGCTGCACTCGGAGCGCTTCGTCGACCGAGCGCCCGCCGAGGTCGTCGCTGCGCTACTCGGGGAAGGACTCTACTACTGCTCGACTCGCACGATGTATCGCATTCTCGGGTCGCGAGGCGAGGTCCGAGAGCGTCGCAATCAGCTGCGCCATCCTCGCTACGCGCGTCCCGAGCTGCTGGCGACCGGCCCGAACCAGGTGTGGTCGTGGGACATCACGAAGCTGCGCGCGGTGCAGAAGTGGACCTACTACTATCTGTACGTGCTGCTCGACATTTTCAGTCGCTACGCGGTGGGCTGGATGCTCAGTCACCGCGAATCGGGTGAGCTCGCGGCAGAGCTGCTGCAACAGAGCTACCACAGGCAGGGCGTCGACCCCGAACAGCTCACGGTGCATGCCGACCGCGGATCGGCGCCAACGAGCAAGACGCTCAAGCAGATGATGATCGACCTGGGCGTCAAGCGCTCGCACTCCCGACCACGCGTGAGCAACGACAATCCCTTTTCCGAATCGAACTTCCACACGGTCAAGTCTCGACCGGACTATCCGAATCGCTTCGGGTGCTACGAGGACGCCTCGAGCTTCTGCCGGAGCACGTTCGACTGGTACAACCAAGAGCACCACCACTCGGGCATCGCGATGCTGACGCCCGCCCAAGTGCACTACGGACGCGCCGAACAGGTCTTGGCCGACCGACAACGCGTGCTCGACGCAGCGTACGCCGCCCACTCCGAACGTTTCGTGAACGGATCGCCCCGAGTCCCCCCGCTACCCCAGGCGGTCTGGATCAACCCACCGGAGGACAAGACGAAGAGCGAGATCAGACTTCACTAAACTCGAAACCCGAGTGTCTCAAAGTCGTTGACACGTATCGCTTGCGGCAGGTTCTTCCGGTTGTGCGGAAGCGAGACAGGTCTCTCTTCGACCAAATCCACCGGGCGATGAATAGCGTCGTGCTCAATATCGCAGAGGCAGATGGCAACGATGCGGGAACCGCGAGAGCGCGATTCGCATCGGCGTGCGGCTCGGCCAAGGAAGTGCGAGCGGGGCTTCGGCTCGCGGTGGCCTACGGATACGTTCCCACCACGAAGGTCAAAGCGGTGGACATCGCGCTCGATGAAGTCTGCGCGATGTCCTGGAGGCTTTCAGGCCGCTAGAGGCGGCGGCCCAAACACCAAGTGATGGCGCACACTTCATCGAGCTTCTCGTCGAGGTGACTCGCCATGCGGGCCTCGATGTACCCCCAGTCGCTCGCGATGTTCAGCGCCACGCGGACTTCCTTTGCGGACCCACATGCCGTGGAGAAGCGAGCCTTCGCATTCCCTGCGTCGTTGCCTCGCGCCTCCGCGATGTTCAACACAACGCTTTGTGCAGCTCGCTTCAGCTGATCGGCCAGTGTCAGTGCCAGCGCTCAGTGCCAGCGTCAGTGCCAGCGCTCAGCGTCAGCGCCAGTGCTCAGCGCCCGTGCCCAGCGTCAGTGCCCAGTGCCCGCGTCTACCTTTTTTTCTTGTTCGCGACGAATCGCAGATTCTTAAACTCAGTCTGCCCCAGCGTGTAAATCACCTCGCTCAGCGTCCGATACGGCGTGCGCTTGTCGGCGATGATCTGCACGTCTCCCACAAACGGCTGGTTTGCGAAACGCTGCGCCGTCCTCTTCTTGCGGTCGCGAATCGCACTGAGCACCTTGTACAGCGGTGTGATCAAGAACCCGCTGCTGCCGCCTTGCTTGAGGCTCGGGTCCACGATGCCGCTGCGGAGTTCGAGCACTAATTTGCCGTCGACCATGACGCCGCTCCGCGAGATTTGGATGGAGAGGGCGTCGGCGAGCTCTACCTGTGAGGTGGAGTAGGGGATACGCAGCTCGGCGCTTTCCTGAACGGCCGCCACTGAGGATGTCGCGAAGAGCGCCATCATGTAGACCAGCAGGATCGTGAGTATGTCCATCATCGGGTAGATGTTGAGCCCGAAGTGCTCCGGTTCGGCGCGGCGGCGGAGCTTCGCCCGAACGACGCGGTTGACATACGACATCGACACCGGCGCCACCGAGACAGGCGGCGCCAGAGAATCGCTTGGCGGCCTGCTGGTTTCGTTCGCCACTATCGAATCCCCGCAGAGAGCAAGACGTCAGGGAAGAGCTCGTTGTCGTTGCCGCGAACGGCATCCATGGCGGCGATCAGGTCTTCGTAGGGCACTTCCGGGTCGGCGCTGAGCGTGACTCGCGTTTCGTCCTCGAACTGCTCCTTCACCCGGCTGACGCACGTGGTGAGGCCCGTCCAATCGTGCTCTCCGTTCATCGCCGCAGGTACCGTGATGACCTTGCCGGGTGCGGTGGTGGTGCATCCGCGCGCCAGCTTGCCCCCTGAGCCGGAGACGATGACCCCCTCACGGGTCACCGTGACGTTCAAGTTGAGGGCTTCCTCGGCGGCAGCGCGCTTGCCAATACCACCTGAGCGATACTCTGGTAGGGCCGCCTCGATTTGCGAGAAGAAGGCCACCGTAGTCAAGGTCATCAACAAGAACATGACGATGTTCACGACGATGTCCAAGAACGGGACGATGTTCAGCTCGTCACCGAGCTCGGACGGGTCGAGATCGGGAACGGCCGTTCGCTTCCGGACGTAGGCTCGTTGGCGTGGTGTCAGGCGTGCGGGCATGGCCGGGCCCGATCAACCGCCTTGCCGGCGCAGCGTGAGGAGGTTCTCGAGCTGCATCGTGACCTTTTCCATCTCGTGCTTGTGCCGCTTTGTGAGGCCGTGGAGCACGAGGTGAGCGACCATGAAGATCACCGCGATCAAGAGACCGAGGAAGGTGTTCCACATGGCTTCGGCGATGCCGGCGGACAACAGCGCTGTTTTCTGAGAGGGGTCGTCGATGGTGCCGACCGCCTTGAAAGCGCGAATGAGACCGCTGATTGTACCGAGCAAGCCGATCAGTGTCGCGATGTTGGCCAAGGTCCACAGTGATCCGGTTCGCTTCTCGAGCGCCGGGATCACCTCGGACATCTTCTCTTCCATCGAAGCGATGACCGCCTCTTCGCCGCGGTTCACCTGAGTGAGCCCCGACTTCACGACCTCGAGGAGCGGCACGGCCTTCGCATCACACTGACGAATCGCGCGATCGATGTTCCCCGCCTGCACCAGCTTTCGAATGCGGTTCATGAACTCGCCAGCATCCACGCTGTAGTTCATGCGGATGTACCAAGCCCGGTCGATGATCACCCCGACGCCGAAGGCTAGAACAAAGAGATTAATGAACGAAAACGGAGCACCTTCTTGCAGTGCCTCCCAGATTTCATGCATGCTTGCGGCTCCCTCCGGCTCGCCGCTGGATTGGCGAGAAAACCCCTATTTTTCGCTTCCCTTCAGCCTCACTGAAATTTGGACCCAGAAACCCGGAATCCATTGAAATCATTGCGACTGTTGGGGCGAACCCCTTGACCGAGGGGCACGCTACCGCACGCCCCGCAAAGTTGTCAACGCGACTACAGCTTTTTCCGCTTTGTGACCCAAGGTTGGGCGCTCCTCCGGTTTCTAAGGAGCTGAATCAGACACGATATTGACTTGCTGGATCCAACCGTTATCATCCAGATGTAGTAAGCAAACAACGGAATTGCTTACTGTTCTGGGGGGAACAGCGGGTTTTAGTCAGAAGACAGTGGTGGGGATCGCACCGTACTCAGTCGGGCTCCGGATAACACTGTCGAAGTAAAGTTTGCAGGAGGCAGGAAGAAATGGCCAAGTTGGCATACCACTTTGAAGCAGGCGGATGGGCGATGTGGCTGATCCTCGTTTGTCTCGTGTTCGCAATCGGGTTCACGATCGAGCGCGCGATGTATCTCTACAAAGCGTCGATCGACAAGGACGAGTTCATCGCGAAGATGCAGAAGTGCATCACGGCGGGAGACGTCGCAGGCGCGATCAAGGTTTGCTCTGCCGAGCAGAACCCACTCGCACGCATCGTCAAGCAGGGTTTGCTCAAGGTGAACCGTCCCGACGCTGAGGTCCAAGCGGCCATGGATGAAGCAGCACTCAAGGAGCTGCCGCTAATCGAGCGGCGCACGCCGTACCTCGGCTTGCTCGCGAACGTCGGCATGCTTTGCGGTCTCTTCGGAACGGTTGTCGGTCTCATCACTGCGTTCGGTGAGGTGGCCAAGGCCGATGCGGCCAGCAAGGCGACCGGCCTCGCAAAGGGCATCGAGGAAGCGATGAACTGCACCGCCTTCGGTCTCATCACCGCGGTCTTCGCGCTCCTCATGATGGGCCTCCTCAACGGCAAGACTCAGAAGATCCTCGACGACATCAACGCGGCCAGCGTGCAGGTTCTAAACCTGGTCGTGGGGAACCGCTCGAAGGTCGATCTTCAGAACATGCCCGCGGAGTAACGGCTCCAATGGCGGCAATCGATAGCGGCGGAGGCCGTTCCGGAAAGAAAGCGGTCAATCAGGAAATCCCCCTGATTCCGTTCATCGACCTCCTGCTGTGTTGCGTCATGTTCTTGTTGGCGACCGCGGTCTGGAACCAACTCGCCGCGCTGAACGCCAATCAGCAAGTTCCAGGGCAGGCATCGACCGAAGATGCGCCGCCCGAGGACGAGAAGGTGAAGCTCATCCTACAGGTTCGGAACTCCGGGTACGTGCTCGGGTCGTCGGCCGGGGAGAGCATCGACATCAGCAAGCGCGTCGTCGCGAACGAGAAAGAGTTCGACGTCGATGAGCTCGAAACCAAGCTCGCCCAGTGGAAACAAGCCTGGGACGACCGCGACGACTTGATCGTCGCGCCAGAGGATGGGGTCCGGTACGAGGACGTCATTCGTGCCATGGATGTCGCGACAGAGGCGGGTTTTGCAAACCTGACGATGGCCGACGGAGCTGCGTTCCTGTAGGGGGAAATTATGGCGATCAAACGGCCACAACCAGAGCTGCTCCGCAACATTCCGCTGAAGTTCGTCCGCGCCCGCGTTTCGGGTCACGGGCGCAAGTCGGTGGACCACCAGATTCCGCTGATCCCATTCATCGATTTCCTGATCGTGTTGGTGATCTTCTTGCTCATGTCGTTCTCCGCTTCGGGTGAGCTGGTCGCGCAGCAGCCGACCATCTCGATGCCCGACGCAGACAACACCCAGCGGATCGAGATCTCGCCGATCATCGCGGTCGACGAACGCGTGATCACGCTCGACGGCAGCCGCGTTGCCGATACACAGACGCAGGGGCAATCCGCGCAAGTGGACCGCATCGAGCCGCTCATCGCGGGTCTCGAAGCAGAGAAGCGCAAGTGGGAGACGATTCATCCGTCGGAGCCGTTTGCAGGCCAAGTGATCGTGCAGGTGGACCGCAACATCGACTTCCGGGTCGTGAAGAAAGTGATGTTCTCAGCTGCGTCCGCGGGCTACGGCAACGTGAGCTTTGCGGTCAATCAACGCGAGAAATAAGCTTCGCGCCATGGAGCCGTCCGAGCTCACTCCTGCCGAGTTCGACGGCGTTCGTAGAAACCGATACCGACCACGCATCCCGTGGGCGCGTGTCGGTTTCGTGGTTTTGGTGGCTTCGCTGATCGCGGGCGCCTACTTCTGGCGCCAGAAGGTCCGGGCGGACGAGCTGAGGGGGCGTATCCGTGCTCAGCATGCCGAGCACGTCGCGCCGGTTCTCGAAGCGCTAGAGGCCACCCGAGTCGATCTCGAAGGCAAGGCTTTCGGGGCGAAGACAGGCGCTGCCAACCGCTTGGTCGAGGCCGAGGTGCGGCTCTCCGCCTTGCACGACAAAGAGATGGTCTACCTCCAAGTGCGCGCACCCGAGCTCGCCACCGAAGAGGGGCTGCGCGCGGCGGTCGAGTTCGAGCAGGAGGACGCAGTGGGCGCTTGTCTAGGCCTCGAGCTGACCCCCTTGCGGGCGCTTTCCGACGTGCCAGCGGTGTTGACGGCTAAGTGGCTCGCCCGGGTCGACGACACCAACGACATGCAGCGCCTCTCCGTTCGGGAAGAGCAGCTCACGCGGGCCATCGAGCGTGAGCTCCCCGCGTTGAAAGAGCGGGTGCCCGCCGACTACTTTCTTCTCCTCCTCGTGCAAGGGAAGAGCCGCCTGCGGGATCCGGTCGACGTGTTCCTGTGGGATCTCGAACAGGACAAGCTCGTCCTACGTTCGCGTACGGAGAACCGCGGGCGCTTGATCACGGTGCGCAGCGAAATCGGTCCCAAGGCAGACTCCGCGAAGCCGGCTGGTGATCCCATCGCCATCGCGGACTGTTCGATTGCGGCTCACATCAAGGCGCAGCTCGGGGAGCCGACGATGGACCTGGCAACGCCGCACTGACTGACTGGGTCTGTGCGTATTCGATTCGTTCGAGCCAACGCTGTGCTTCCGCGCCGGCGGCTCGACTCACCCATGCTCGCTCCGTCCAGCCATTCGCAGACTCGCCGTAGTGACCGAGCGCGAAGAACGTGATTCCCAAGAGGCGGCTCAGCTCGAGCTCCAGGCGAAGCGTCGGTAGACCCAGGCGTTTGGCGTCCTGGAGCAGCGGAAGCGCGAGCGCGAAGCGGTTCCGTCCCATGAGCTGTCGCGCCTCGAGATACTGCCCAAGACCATCGTCGCGGATCGATGCCAAGGTCTGCGCGAGGTGCACCACGACGGGGCTCGAGGATTGCCCGAGCAGCATCTCGTAGACTAGCTCGCGCTCGGGGGGGCTGGCTTGTAGCGCGAGCTTCTTCACCTCACTTTGCCGCGCTGGCCCGTCGGTTCGTGGGATTGTCAGCAGTTCTTCGTAGAGCTTTGCGGCCTCTTCTAAGTTGCCGCGCGTCCAGCGGGCGTCGGCATACTGCTCGAGGGCAGCCGCGACGATCGGCTTGGGGGCGTTCATCGCAGCCCGCAGCGCGTCGAGCTCAGCGAGCGCCTCCGCGTCGCTTTCCATGCGCGCCAAGGCGCCAACCAGCGCAGCATGTGCGCGCGGTTCATGCTCGTCGATCTCGAGGATGGCTCGGCAGGTCTCGATCGTCCGGGCGTCATCGCGAGCGGCCTTGTCGCCCGACAGGTCGACCCGTAGCTTGGCGAGCTCGTGTGGGCATACGGCGGAGAAGATACTAGGCCGCGCCAGCTCGACCTCGGCTACGCCGCGCTCATGTGGTGTCACGGGGACCCCTTCGAGATAGGCATGCCACTGCGTCTCGAGCTCATCGAGGCCCCCGATTGCGCCGCGGCCGTACGCTTCGAGCAATGCGTCCATCCCCCGCGTCGCGACCAAGAAGCGCATGATCGACCCCGCTGCCATGTAAGCGCGGCGCGCGGGGAGAGCGCTGAACTTGACGCTCATGACCGTGCGAGCGGCAGGGAGCTCTTCTCGGTCCATCATGATCCTCGACCATTGGTCCGGGTCGAGGTCCTCGCGGAGGTCCCAGGCAAGAGCGACGGCCGCGCCTTCGACAATGCCGGGGTTTGGCAGCAGGCCCCCAAACGTCGCCGCCACTGCGAACGGCCCACGCCCGACCTCGCCGAGAACGGCGTGCACGACTTCGTGTCCGAGTACCGGATGCGGCCAGCCTCCCATTTGCAGATAGACCTCGCGTCGCCAAGGCTTGGCGATCAGTGTGCGCCCAACGCCGATGAGGTTCTTCTTCTCCTTCTGACTCCGGAAGAAGTAAGCTGTCACCGGCTCCGTCGAGGAAAGCCCCACCAGTTTTCGTGTGCGCTCGACGTGGAAGTCGCAATCTTCGAGCAAGCGGCTGACGTCCTCGGGTGGCGTTTCACGCGGCATGTGCGCCACGCAATGCCGTCCCTGTTCGGTCTTGCCGAGTCTCTCGATCAAATACTCCTCGCTCACCCAGTGCCCGAGGTGGTTCCCGTGCCAGTACGACGCCGCGACAATGCCCAACGCCCCGACCGAGACGGCGACTGCGCCGAAGTAGGAGCGCCCGCGCCCTCGAAGATCGAGCTTTCCGGCTGCCGGGTCCCACAGGGCGTCGAACAGCACGGTGAGTGAGAGGAGCGCGACCACGATCGTGGCACGGTAGGTGAGATAGCGGGTCGGCATCTGGACGAGATCGTCGTAGATCGCTCCGGGGAAGTAGCCCGCGAATGCGCTGAAGACGTACACGGTTGGGGTCGCGTAGAACACCCACACACCGAGCAGCGCCGCGCCGAGGGGGATCGCAGCGGCGATCCACGGAGCAAGCCGCCCTCGGTTCGTCAACCCAGCGATCCATACGCCCGCGCACGCCGCGAGTGCGCAGCCGACCGCAGGCCCGAACAGCATGAAGGCAAGACCTTCGCCTGGTGCGCACTGCCGGGTCCGGAGCGAGCTCAGCGCGAGCAGCACGACTGGGATCGCCCAGATCAGCAACCCCCCTCCAATCGAGCGGAGCATCAGATCGATGCCACGCACGCCTCGATTCCGCCTGGTGTAGCTCGCTGCGGTGGCCGCGACCCACGGCGGAAGCAACACGCCCAGCGCGAGAGCGCTCTCCACGCCATGCACCGCAAGCAGCGGGATGAACGCGAGCGCAAAGCCCACGATGGCCGCGAACGCCGCACTCAACCGGAACGTGAACAACTTCGCCACGGACTATTCGGCTGCGGCCGGCGCGTCTGTTGGGTCGAAGGCGGTAACGAGGCCCAACACCTCGTCGACTCGAGAGATCAGGCAGATCTCCAGATCCTCCCGAACCTCATCCGGCACCTCTTCGAGGTCGGCCTCGTTTCGTTTAGGCAGGAGGATTCGAGAGACCCCGGCGCGGTGCGCGGCCAGGCACTTCTCCTTGATGCCGCCGACCTCGAGGACATTGCCGCGCAGCGTGATCTCGCCGCTCATCGCGACATCCGGCCTCACCTTGAGCTGTGTGAGCACCGACGCCAATGCCACAAACAGGGGAATGCCGGCCGCCGCGCCGTCCTTCGGAACCGCGCCCGCAGGAAGGTGCACGTGAATGTCGGTGTGACTGACGAAGTCTTCGGCGAGCCCGAGCGCCTCCGCGCGCGCGCGCACGAAGGTGAATGCCGCCGCGGCGGACTCCTTCAAGACGTCACCCATGTTACCGGTGAGGTGGAGCTTGCCCGTGCCGGGCATACGGGTGGCCTCGACGAACAGCAGATCGCCTCCGGCAGGGGTCCACATCAGGCCCGTCGCGACGCCGGCCTTCGGGCTTCGTTCCGGCTCTTGCCGTTTGACCTTGGCCGCGCCGAGCACGCTTTCGATGAAGGGTGGATCGGCCATGATCGACACGTCCTCGCCTGCCGCGAGGCGTACGGCGACAGCACGGCACACGGCGGCGGCTTGCTGCTCGAGTTTTCGGACACCCGCTTCGTGCGTGTACGAGTCAATCATCAGGTCGATGGACTCGTCCGAGAAGTCGAGTCGCTCGGGCGACAGGCCGTGCTCGCTGAGCTGACGCGGAATCAAAAAGTCACGCGCGATCGACAGCTTCTCGCGTGGCGTGTACCCGGGTAGCTCGATGACCTCCATGCGATCGAGCAACGCGTCCGGGATCGTGCTCTTCTGGTTGGCCGTGGCAATGAACATCACTTTGCTGAGATCGAATGGCGCGTCAATGTAGTGGTCGGAGAACTGGTGGTTCTGCTCCGGGTCGAGCACTTCGAGCAGAGCGCTCGATGGATCGCCGCGATGGTCGCTGCCCAACTTGTCGATCTCGTCTAGGACCATCACCGGGTTCTTGGCGCCGGCCTTCTTCAACCCCGAGATGATGCGCCCGGGAAACGCCCCGACATAGGTTCGGCGGTGCCCGAGCACCTCGGCCTCATCGGACACGCCGCCTAGCGATACGCGCACGAAGGCCCGGCCCGACGCGCGGGCGATCGAGCGGCCAAGCGATGTCTTGCCGACGCCCGGCGGCCCGACGAAGCACAGAATCGGGGCGCGCCCGTCGCGCCGGAGCTTCCGGACCGCAATGTGCTCGACGATTCGCCGCTTGGGTTTCTCAAGCCCGTAGTGCTCCTCATCGAGCACTCGCCGCGCCTGCACCACGTCGAGCCGGTCCGCGTTCATCTTCGACCAGGGCAGGTCGGCGAGCCACGTGACGTACGTGTGCGCGACTTGGTATTCGCTGCTCGCCGTGTTCATGTTGCTCATGCGCCGAAGCTCGCGCTTGGCAGCAGCCTCGGCCTCGCTTGGCAGGCGTGCGAGCGCGATCCGTTCGCGCAGGTTCTCGATGTCATCTTCGTCGACGTCGGTGTCTCCGAGCTCACGACGAATCGACTTGATCTGCTGTCGAAGCAGGTATTCACGCTGGGAGCTCGACATCTCCTCTTCGACGATCGTCGAGATCTCTTGCTTGACGCGCAGTACTTCGTTCTGGCGATTGACCTGATCGAGGACCTTCCGGACGCGTTCTCGGATGTCGAGCGTCTCCAAGACATCTTGCTTGGATTCGTTGGTAACCGGAAGGTTGGATTCGATGAGGTCGGCCAGCGCGCCCGGCTCGCGCACGTTGTCCAGAATGTGCAATGACTCGCGTGATGCCGTCGGCAGCTCGTGGAGCAGTTGGCGCGCCGACTCCCTGAGGTGCGCGGCGAGTGCCTCGATCTCGACGTCGACGGCCGGCGTCTCGTGATAGCGGTGCACGCGCGCGCGCATCGTCGGGTGGCGGCCAAGGGTTTCCTCGATGCGCATCCGGCTCACGCCTTGGAGCACGACGCTGTACTGTCCCGAGTTGAGGCGGATGACCTTCAGGACTCGAGCAATGGTTCCCGTGTGGTAGACCTGATCGAAGGTCGGATCCTCCACCTCGGGCTTGTGCTGCGTCACGACCCCGATGGCGGGGCGCTCGCGGCCGCAAGCTTCCTCGATCAGCCGCACCGATCGGGCCCTACCCACGTTGACCGGCACCACGGTCGCGGGAAAAAGCACCGAGTTGCGCAAGGGCAGGATCGGCAGAATCGGTTCGGCGCCAGCGGGGAAGATCGAATCCGTCATTGGTTTTGCCAACAATATTCGAGATCTACCTCGTCAGCAACGCCTCGGCGCAATCCACTGGCGTCAGCGGCGGTCGACTGGTATCAATCGGGCGCCCGAGATGGTGGGACGGACATCGACATGGGGAGTTGGACTGGTCGGACTGACCGCGCTTAGCGGTTGTCACGGCGGGCTTACGCTCAACGCCATCGTGTTGCTCGTCACCGTCGGTATTTTCGTAGGCACGATCCTGCTGGAACGGTCTCCCTAACCGTGTCTGTCCCAGAACTCCGCAGCCTCGTCGATTTCACCCTGGCCGACCTCGAGGGGATCCGGGTCCTCTTGCGGGGTGGCTCGGTGGTCGATTGGCACCGCTTCAACTTTGGCGGCGAGGGTGAGGCCGAGGAATTCGTGCGTGCCCAGGAGATCGACCCGGATGACGAGGGCGACATGGCCCGCGTGACGCAGGTCAAGGAAGCCGCGATCGATTATCTCCGCCGTCACTTCGAGTTCCCGGTGCCAAAGCCCGTGGCGAAGAAGGATTTGCTCGGCCTCCTGATGCTCGCTTCCTCGAAAGGCCATCGGCAGATCTGCGCCTGCGCGATCTTGAAGGTGATGCACATCATCCACCACCTCGAAGCACGCGAGCTTTTGTTCGTGTTGCCGACCGCGGACGAGGAGGTGTTCCAATGGGTGGAGCAAAAGGTCTATCGAGTGATGGCCGCTGCGCTGGCCAACGACTTTCCGATCCTCGAGTTCATCGGTGGACGAAAGAACAGGGACTCACTCTACACCAAGCTCCTTTCGAAGCCGGATGTCAGCGCGTCACAGATCTACGACAAGGTGCGCTTTCGCATCGTGACCCGAACCGCGCGCGACATCTTTCCCGTTCTGAACTACGTCCAACGAAGCAGCGTACCGTTCAACTTCGTCATCCCGGGTCAGTCCACGAACACGCTCGCCCGGTTCCACGAGTACTGCCGTTCCGAGCCGGCGCTCTCGAAGCTGGTCCCGAACTTGCAGCTTCCGCTTGGTTTGGAGGATGGGCTTTCCGCGATCGACAATCGCTTCACCGCGCCGAGCTATCGCATCGTGCACTTCATTGCTGACGTGCCGGTCCGCGTCCCCGACAAAGTGTTGGCGGCCGCGCCACCGGTGACGGAGGGACTCGGTCACACCATTTTCGTGCAGACCGAGTTCCAGGTGCTCGACCGGGCGACCGACGAGAGCAACGAGGCGGGCGACGCGAGCCACCAGGCCTACAAGGAGCGCCAAAAGCTGGCCGTGATGCACCGGCTCAAGGTCGGCCGCTTTACGAAGTCCTGAGCTGGGCGGTCGGGCTCGGCGAAGTGGAGCGAGCAAAAGAAAAGGCCGACGCCCTAGGGCGCCGGCCTTTCTCGTTTGCCTGTTTAGGCTACTGTTGCGTCACGCCGCCGATCTCCAGCCCCATGGAGAGGGCGTTGCACGCTGCGGACGTGTCCTGCGTCAGCATATCGCTGATGTCGAAGGCCTGGGGAATGACCAGTACGGCAATTTCGCTAATCGACGCGGCGATTAACTTCGCGGTCGCCTCGTCGATCGTTGCGCCAAGAACGCCATTCGAGAAGCCGCCGCTGCTCAGCGTCATGCGCACGCTCGGGTTCCCGAGGGTGGCTGGGACAGTAAGGAGCAGCGTGGGGATGGGCTCGAGTTCACCGCTCAGGCAAGAAGGGCTCGTGGGATCCGTGGGATCCGAGCTGACGAGATTCAGGAACGAAGTGGTCGTTCCGCCGCCTTCGCAGGTGGCAGGTGCTGTACATCCGGTGTCGGCGTCGCACTCCGTGGCCTGAACGCAAAAGTCGCCAGCCGGACAGTCGATGATGCTGGTGCACATCGTGCCGGCACCCAGGCAGGTGCCGCCGTCTGAGCAGACGCCGGTGCTGCGGACCGTCACGGTGGCGCAATTCGAGGCCGAGTTCGCGTCGACCTCGAAGGTGATCACAGCCGCTGGAATCGGCACAAGGCAATCATCATCCTTGAGGTTGCACGTGCCCTTGTCAGCAACGCACTTAGCAGGAGAGGTACAGTCGGCGTCCGTGGTGCAGACCGCGCCATCGTCGGCGCAAATCATTCCGTCTCCGTTCGCACAACCGTCGTCTGAAACATCAACGCACGTAGCAGGAGCGGTACAGTCGGTGTCCGCCATGCAGGCCTATTCGTTCTCCCGCAAAGGCTGTCGTAGAAAGCCTGGTTCACATTGGTGAGGCTGGCGCCGAGTGGCACGAGGGATGGCTGCAAACTGGAAAGGGCGTTGTCGACGCCGTCGGCGCCGTCAGGCGCTGGATTCGGGATGCTTGGTACGGGGCGCGCGCAGCTGTCGCCGTTACAGTCGTCGAGGTTGAAACCCTTGTCGCAATCCTCAGCGACTTGCATGAGGGTCAGGGCGTATGTGATCGTACTTCCGCCGCTCATGCAGCTATTCGGGTTGTCGGTGCTTGCGTCGGGAGCGCAGGCATCGGCTACGGCGGGTGGCGGCGCGGGGTCGCAATTCGCAACCGGGCATTGTGTGATCGCATCGGTCTCGCCGCCCATGCACTTGCCTGCGACCGGCTCGCACAGCGGGTCGATGGCTCCGCCACCGCCTCCATCCCCGCCGCCGCCATCTCCGCCGGCGCCACCCGAGCCACCCGTGCCGCTACTCTCGTCGCTGCAGCCGAAGGCCATTAGTGCACCGCCGAGCAGTGCGATTAAAGCTAGTTTGCTGATACTCATTCGTTCTTCTCCTTAGGTGCGGGCCTTCCGGCTCCACGTCGCCCCATTTGTGTGCACGTGTTTACCACGACTTACTCCCGGACTCCAATGTAGTGAAACCCAGTAGGGGAACAGAGTATCAGGTGCTCGGACCCGGGGGCTACGCCTAGTTTTCACGGCTTCCAGTGGGGCCGTGAACCTGCTTCTAGCGCCGTATTTTCACTGTGATCTCGCGGTTCGCTTGATTGCCGGAGGCATCGAAAGCGCGGAGGGCAACGATGTGACTGCCGCCCGCCAAGCGCCCGATCGCGACGTCGAAGCCCTCGCTCGCGCTGTCCAATAGCGAGTCCGTTGGGAACACGTCGCGCCAGGGGCTCGCGTCGATCGAGATTTGAATGCGTGCGATCGGACCAAGCGTGTCGACGACGCGCCCTCTGACGCGCCCCTTGTGAACGTCGAGTTGCTCGATGCGTGGTGGGTGGTTGTCGACGCGAATCGGCTCCGATGCAGCGCTCGATCGAAGGGTGAGCGCATCCGGGTTGGCCGGCTCATCCGATGCCTCGACGCGCACGACGTAGTACCCATCCGGGATACTACCCGTCTCCCAGGTGTACTTCGCCTCTGTGAGGACGACGTCTTCGCCAAACGTGTCGCGCCACACCGCTTGTCCTTCTTGCCGATAGGCGATGCGGTAGCGCAAGGGATCGTGATCGGGGTTGTCGACCTTCCAAGTCAGGTTCAGCAGGGTGGTCGGAAGCGGCGGCTGGCGAGGAATCGCTTTGGGTTGTGGGGGAGGCCGGCTGCCTTGGACGTTCGAGACGCGCGCGCGCTGATTCTGCGGCAGATAGAAGAGCTCGATGGCGCGGAGAACGGCCGAGTCGTCTTTCGGGAGCTTCGCGCGCACCTGGATGAAGCGTCCGGGTGGGCTTGCGATGACCCCAGGCTGCTTGAGATCTTTCGACCACGAGCTCCACGTCTCGCCCGGCTTCTCAGCATTGCCCGAGCGCGTCTGCAAAACGATGCGCCCTCGACCTCGCCACGTGAGCCGGCCCCACTTTGAAGCGAAGCGGGCATCGAGCGCCTTGCTCGTCCACATCGAGCCGCGCCGCGTTCCCGATTGCACCCGGTAGATGGCAGCGCCATCCCCGGTGACGAACGAAGGGTTCTTCGCGCGAAGATCGAGAGCCACCACCTGGCGTTCTTCGACGTCGACCCAGATCGAAAAGCTCGCGTCGGGCTCGACTCTGAGGATGCGGCCTTCATGACCCCCGCCCGCGTAGAGTGCGCCGTCGGTGCCCCACTGAACTGCGGTGAAATGCGTGTCCTTGCGGCTCACCAGCATCTCGGCGCGACCGTCTGCGTCGACGCGCCACAGCTCTCCGGTGCCAGGGCGGGGCCGCGTTGCCGGGCGAGGCGCGGCAGGCGCTCGGCCGGTCGTCGGCTTGAACTGGCTCCCAGGGGCGGTCTTGAACTTGTTTGCGGCCACCGCGAGCTTCCCGTCGTGAAAGTCGATCGCCGTAACCTCGTTGCCCGGGAAGTCATGGACGACCTCCGTCTTGTTGTTTGGCAGAATCCGTAGCACCAAGGCGTCGTCGCTGGTGCCGGCGTAGATCGTGCCCTTGCCGTCTCCCGCGAGCGTCATGATGTGGGAGGCCTCGGCCTCATGGAGCTCCTTCGCGCGCCCGATCGAGTCGATCGCGAATACCTTTCCCTCGGGGCCCGTCCCTGCGATCAACTGCCCGCGCCTCTTGTCATAGTGGAGCGCCCAAATGTGTTTCGCGCCCCCGGGCGTCGAGAAACGCTTCATCTTTCCGGACTTGGCGTCGATTCGGTAGATGCGCCCGTTGGGCAGCGTACCCGCGTAGAGCGCGCGGTCGCGCCCGAATGCCAGCGAGGAGACCAGCAGTTCGCCGGTGTCGGCAAACGCCTTCACGTTCTTTCCATCGAACCGGTAAACGACGCCGTTTGTGCCTGTCCCGATGTACGTCGCGCCCCCGCGTTGAGCCACGCTATAGGCGAGGGGAACGTTCTCGAGCTCGGTCCGCGTCGTGATTGCACCTGCTCGCACAGAGCCGTTGGAGTGTACTGCAGCGCCCTCGAGCTCGCCCTCGAAGAATGCATCGGTGTTGTCGAGCACGAAGCTTTGGGTAGTCCCCGCGGCAACGCTCGCGCTCGTTGCGAGAACCAGACTTGCCAACGTGAATCGAATAGTCGTCTTTGAGATGTTCATCGTTTTGTTACTCGCCGAGAAGCTGGTCACGCGCGACCGCGCGGACGCGGAGCGCAAGGTTGGTGCTGCCGACAACGACTTGTTGCAGCTTGACCTCCGTACGCGATTGCGTGACGAACGGGCGGCTATCTCCCGTGCTGCTCACGAGCTGTAGCGAGTTCAACGCGGAGGCGGGAAGCGAATCGACGACGTGCCCCTCGAAACGAAGTCCGCGCGTGGGCATTTGGAGGGCCACCACCAGCGAGGTGGCGGGATAACGCCGTTGGGTTCGTTCGATCAGGTCGCCGAGCGAACCCGGCCGCGGCTGCTCGATTGCGACTTGGTTGCCGGCCGCCACTTTCACCCGGACGGTCTGACCCGCCGCGGCCTTCGGAATGCGGACCTTCACCGCACGGATGGTGTCGGGCTGGTCGACGCGGCGCAGTCTGACGTAGATGGTGGCTTCCTCGCCGGGGTCGACCTCATCGTATGCAATCGAGGCATCGGAGATCTGAAGTACGTCGCGGCTTTGTTCGAGATCGAGCTCGAGGTCGATCGAGGTCACACGGGAGCTCTCGAACGCGTTCGCGAACGCCGCTTCCATGAGGGCGAACATCCGCAATTTCGAGAACACGGTTGGGCTCGCGGCGCCCATCGGCGAGAACCCACGTTCGTCGAGTGACACGACGCCGTGGCCTTCGATGCCGACCTTGCTCCTCGCACGAAAAATGACGTCGGTCACATCTCCCGCGGTCGATTTGACGGCGTTCATGATCACGCTGTACACGATCGTGGGCGTGAGAATACGGTGGCTCGCTACGTTGACGTGCCATTCCGTCTTCGGAGCGCCTTCGACGCCGTTCACCTTCACACGAACCGGAATACGCGCCGGCTCGATGTTGGGGTCGATGACGATGGCCGGCTGTCGGTCCTGGACCATTGCGCCGAGCGGCTGGGCCGCCTCTGCGATCTTGAAAGAGCGAAACTCGCTCACCAGCACGTGTAGTACGCGTGCGGTCGCGGTTGGGAGCCCCGTGGCGCCCGCTTCCATCATCGGGTGACCAAAGGCAAGGGTTCGCCCATCCCTACCGACATAGGTGACGGTGCCGACGCCGATCATGCTGATGTCGCCCTGCGCAAGCTCGACCGCGACGGCCCCGCCGGGTTCAAACCGCTTCGGGCCGCCCTTCGAGCTTCCGCCTACGCTCGACTGGGTGGCCACGAAGCCGAGCGGCTCCAGCTCTTTGGCGAGCATGTGGGCGACGGAGTCGTGCAGGCCGCCGAGCATGATCGGCGTGGTGGCGCGATGGAGGCCGACTGGCCCCTGCATGTCGGCTCGCTGTTTTTGAAGTGCGCGGATCGTGGAAAGCGCGTTCACCTCGCGCTCGCCCCGAAAGGGGGGCAAACCGGCGAATCGTTCCCTCGACGGAGGGCGCTCGGTCGATGCGGCGTGTGGCCCGGTCGGGAGGGCCCTGGCTCCGGGGAACATGTCCAGGCGAACGGGGCGTTTGAGCTCCGCGAGCATGCTGGCGATCGGGGTCACGCCTACCACCGGGTCGGAGCCGTAGCCCCAGCCGTAGGCGTACGCGCCGGCGAGGCGGCCCTCCAGATAAATGGGGCTCCCACTCATGCCGGCCACGGCCCGGGCCCGGTCGAGGAGGGGGTGCGGCGTTCGGATCAGGATCAGGTCCTGATTGGGCCGGAAGTTGTGCAGGACGTCGATGACTTCGACATCAAAGCGCTCCGGCGCCGTGCCTCGAAATACAGAGAGACCGTAGCCCTTCATTCCAGGCCGGATCTCGTCGACGTGGATGAAGCCCGGCGTCGATTGGGCGATTGCGGCGCCCAGCAACGACACGCTCAGTACGAAACACAATCCGGAAAGCAGTCGCTTCACACCTATGAAGCCTAACAGGGCTACTCCGCGGGGGCCGGTGTAAGTTGCAGCGACTCGATCAGAGCGCGTAATGCCTCGAACGGGAATGGCTTGGCCAGGTACGCGCTCACGTAGGACGAACGCTCTTTGGAGACTGGTCCCGGCGCCTCCTCACCCATCAGGATGACGACTAGATTCGGGTTCCGCTCGCGGAGCTGCCGGGCGACTTCGATGCCGCTCGTGCCCGGTAGGTTCGAGGCTACCAGAGCCAGGTCCGCGTCCCATTCTTCGATCACGGTCAGGGCGCCCTCTCCGGAGCTCGTGCCGACGACACGGTTCCCATCGACCGTCAGCATGCGCGCGAGGCTCCACTGGAGGTCCGGGTCGTCCTCGACGAGCAGGACGCTGCGGTGCCGCGGACGACTCTCCGCGATCGTCCTCGCCGCGGTCTCCAGCTTTCGTGCTCGTTTCTCGGGTGCCATGTTCGTTGTTTGGTCGTTCTTTGACGGAGACAATCAGACCAACGCCCACCGTTCGTCCGTTGTTCCAACTCCCCGACCGAGGCCCATCATAGAGAGGTCCGGCCTTCTGCGCAATCGACCCCTAGGCTTATACGAGAATCACCCGATACCGGCGGGAAACCGTGACCGACCCGGGTCAACGGGATCGTCCCCGTGGAAAGTTTGTTCGCTTCTGGCGATCTCTTCGAGTACCGGCGCCGGTGAGAACCGCGGCCCGAGTTGCTTCTCGAGCTCGCGCAGGCGTCCGAGGATCTCTTTCGCGCCGACCTGGTCGACGAAGCGGAACGGGCCGCCGCGGAAGGGCGGAAAGCCGAGCCCGAACACCGCGCCGACGTCGCCATCTCGCGCGCTTCGAAGGATGCCCTCGCCGAAGCAGCGGCACGCTTCGTTGACGAACTGAAGCGCGCAGCGCCACGCGATGTCTTCGGCCGTGATGCTCTTGTTGGTCGGACTGACGCCGAGGACCTCGTAGACCGACTCGTCCACACCCTTCTTCTTGTCGCCGTACAGATAAAAGCCGCGGCCGTTCTTTCGCCCGTAGCGCTCGTCGTCGATGAGCCTCTGCATGCCCTCGGGCTGGCTCATGCGCTCACCGAAGGCGTCGAGCATGATCTTGCCGACCTTCGCGCCCACGTCGATGCCGACCTCATCGGTGAGCTTGATCGGTCCCACCGGGAAACCCCAGTTGAGCATGGCCGTGTCGATCTTCTCAATGGGCACACCTTCTGCCACAAGGTGTGCAGCCTCGTTCATCATCGGAGCGAGAACGCGGCTCGTGTAGAAGCCGACGCCGTCGCGGACGACGATGACGTGCTTGCCCTGACGTTTGCCGAGGTCGGCGCACGTGGCGGTGACCCAATCGGCCGTCTCATCGGTGACGATGATTTCGAGCAGCGGCATTTTGTGGACCGGAGAGAAGTAGTGCATCCCGATCACCGTCTCGGGATGCTTGCTGGCCGCGGCGATTTGGGTGATCGGCAGCGAAGACGTATTGGACGCGAAAATCACGTCGTCTCGGCCCGCTTCCTCTACGTCTCGGACCATCTGCCCCTTGAGCGCGATGTCTTCGAACACGGCCTCGATGACGACGTCGGCGTCCTGAAACCCTGCGTAGGTCGTCGTTCCCGTGGTCTGCAGCATCAGCGCGTTGGCGTGCTGCTCGGAGAGACGCTTCCGCTTCACGCGGCCGTCGATGATGCCACGGATGTAGCGGAGGCCCGCCATCACGCCGTCGGAGTCCCGATCTTTGAGGCGCACGGGGATCTTGGCGACTGAGGTCGTGACGTACGCGATGCCCGCGCCCATGAGGCCGGCGCCGAGCATACCGACCTTCTTGATCTCACGCGGCTTCACTTCCGGGTCATCGACCCCGGAGTCTTTCTTCAAGGCGGTCGTCGCGAAGAAGAGGCTCATCAGGTTTGCGGCTTCCGGCGTGGTGAGCAGCCGGCCGAACCCGCGCGCCTCCGCGGCGAGCCCGGCTTCGAAGCCGTCTTCGAGGCCGGTTTTCACCATGTCGATGATGAGATCCTGGGCGGGGTAGTTGCCGCGGGTTTGCTTGTGTAGCTGCCTGCGCGCCTGGTCGAAGAGGATCTTCCGGCCGACGGGGTTCTTCGCGAGCGCGAACTCCGTGACGGCCTCCTTGTCGCGCAGCTGCTCAATGAAGCTGTCGCGCTTGGGCACGTGACCGACCCGCGCCAGCGCCATTTCCGCCGCCGTTTCGATCAGAATCGAGGGAGGAACCGCGTCGTCGACGAGGCCGAGTTTGCGCGCCTTCTTGGCGTCGAGTTGCTTGCCGGTCAGCATCATGTCGAGCGCAGGCTGAACGCCGATCAGCCGCGGAAGCCGCTGCGTCCCGCCTGCCCCGGGGTTCAGGCCGAGCTGCGATTCCGGGAGGCCGAGCTTGGTCTTCTTGCTGTTGCTCGCCACGCGTGCGTGGCAGGCGAGGGCGACCTCGAGACCGCCGCCGAGTGCCACGCCGTGGATAGCGGCGACGACGGGCTTCGTACAGTTTTCAATGAGAGCCATCGCCTTGTGGCCTTCGCGCGAGATGCGCTCGCCTTCTTCCGGGGTGCTCACAGTTTCCAACATCGTGACGTCGGCGCCCGCGATGAAACTATCCTTCTTGCCCGAGGTGAAGACGATTGCTTTGACTTCGGGGTCGTTCTCGACCGAGGCGAACACTTTCGTGAAGGTGTCGACGAAGTCGGCCTTCAGCGTGTTCATCGGCTCGCCGGGGATATCCATGACAATGATGGCTACGCCGTCGTCGCGTTTCTCGATGGTGAGTCCTTCGTTCGCCATCACTCTGCCTCCAACACCATGGCTGCGCCCAAGCCGCCCGCTGCGCAGGCCGTGCAGAGGGCTAGGTTGCCTCCCCGCCGCTTCAGCTCGCGGAGGGTCTGCGTGATCTGTCGGGCTCCAGTGGCCGCGAACGGGTGTCCGATCGAAATCGAGCCGCCGGTCACGTTGAACTTGTCCCAATCGATGTCGCCGATCTTCTCGGAGCGACCGAGGTGCTTCTGCGCCCACTCCGCTGATTCGAATGCCTGCGTATTCGACAGGATTTGCGCCGCGAAGGCTTCGTGCATGTCGATGAGGTCGAGGTCCGAGAGCTTCACCCGAGCTCGGTCGAGCGCCAGTGGCGATGCGTACGACGGACCCATCAGGAGTTGGCCTGCTGGGTCGAGTGCGGCGAAGGCGTAGCTCCGGATGAAGCCAAGCGCTTCGAAGCCGAGCGCCTTGGCCTTGTCTTCGCGCATGAGGAGCAACGCGCTTGCACCGTCGGTGAGCGGCGAGCTGTTCGCCGCGGTCACCGTCCCGTGCTTGCGGTCGAACGCTGGCTTGAGCTTCGCGTACTTTTCGATCGCGGAGTCCTTGCGGACGAGGTTGTCTTCGCGGATCGCCTCCTTGAAGCGGTTCGGGACAAAGACCTCCATCACCTCGTCATCGAGCTTGCCTTCCGCCCACGCCTTCGCGGCGAGCGAGTGGCTTCGGTGTGCGAGCTCGTCTTGGGCTTCACGGCTGATGTGGTTCTCCTTCGCCATCTTTTCGGCGCTGTCACCCATGGAAAGGCCCGTCGAGAACTCCTTGATGGCCGGGGGCACGGGCGCGAGATCCCGCGGGCGAATACCCGCGAAGGCCTGCATGCGCTCGCCGATGCTTCGCGCCTTCGTCGCTGCCATGAGGGCCTCAGCTAGACGCTTCGACACCGTGATCGGCACGTTGCTCGTGCTGTCGGCGCCGCCGGCGACGCCTGTGTCGATGGCGCCTGCCATGATCGCCTCGGCGACGTTCACCGTCGACTGGTAGCTCGTCGCGCAGGCGCGGGAGACGCTGTAGGCTTCGATGCTCTTCGGCATCCCGGTTGCCAAGACAATCTCACGGGCGATGTTCGGCGCTTCGACGGAGGGGACCACCTGCCCGTACACCACCTGCTGGATCTCTCTCGGGTCGAGGTCGACGCGCTGCAGTAGCTCGGAGACCACGATGTTGGCGAGGTCGAGAGCGCTGACCTCCCGATATGCTGACCATTGCTTCGCGAAGGGCGTGCGCAGTCCGGCTACGACCGCCACGCGCTGTCCATTGGATTCCATGCGCCGAGCTCCTGAAAATGAATGGTGATTCAGCGGAAGGCGGGAGCCTGAAACCGAGCCCTGGTGATGTCAAGCGAGCACCCCTCGTTGACCCATACGCCGGTGCCCCTAGACTCCCTGGGTGCGCCGCCTGCCCCTGATGCAAAGTCGGTCCGCCGTCTACGACGACTGGCCCCCGCGACCCGACGATTTCGACGAGATCCCGCTGCTGCGCGACTCGCGTGGGCGAGGCTACACGTACCTGCGCCTCAGCGTGACCGACCGCTGCGATCTTGCATGCGTCTACTGCATGCCGCCGAGCGGTGAGGAGGACCACGCGGTCCGACGCGACCTGCTGACCTTCGAAGAAGCAGCGCGCGTGGTGTCGGTGTTTGCGTCGGCGGGGATTCGCCGAGTGCGGTTTACGGGTGGCGAGCCGTTGGTGCGCAAGGACATCGTGCGCTTGGTCGAGCTCGTGCATCGGCGCACTGAGGTCGAGCAACTGGTCATGACCACCAACGCAACGAGGCTTTCCGAGCTTGCGCGGCCGTTGCGGGACGCGGGGCTTCACGGCGTGAACGTCTCGCTCGACACACTTGACGCCGACCGGTTCACCGAGATCACCCGCGGTGGTGATCTGGGCCGTGTCTTGGCTGGGATTCACGCCGCCCTCGACGTGGGAATGGAAGTCAAGCTCAACACCATTCCGCTTCGTGGCCGCAACCACGATGAGCTGGGTCGCATCGTCGACTTCGCTTGGTCACTCGGCGCCACCCCCCGGTTCATCGAGCTGATGCCGCTCGGCGAGGGTGCGAAGCTTCCGCAACGCATGCGAATGAACGCTGACGACGTGCTGGACGTTCTGGAGGACCGCGTCTCCCCTGAGGCGCCCACCGGTGTCGAAGGGCAGGGGCCTGCGCGCTATATGGCGGCCCGCAACGGCTCCGGTCAGCGGTTGGGCTTCATCACACCGATGAGCAGCGAGTTCTGCGATACCTGCAACCGGGTTCGAGTGACTGCCCGGGGCGATATCCGCGCGTGTCTGGCGTCGCGCCGGGCGATCGGTCTTCGCGACATCATGCGGGCCGGCGGCACGGACCTCGACCTCGCCTGGGCCATGGTATGGTCGCTATCCGGCAAGGACCGCGGGCACAGTTTCCTGGAGCCTGCGGAGCACGAGCACGAGCGCGTCGGGATGAGCCTGATCGGCGGGTAGGTTACAGGGGACGTGGTGTGGATCAGGATCATGGTAGCCTGCCTGTTCATGGCGGCTTGCTCGAGCGACCCAGCCGACCTTCGCGTCTGGACCCCTGAGGACCACGCCCACCCTCCCGACACCCAAGTCGACCCCAACCGCGTTCCACAGAAGGAGGTTCCCGATCTGACGGTCGGTGAGCTCTTGTGGCAGCGCAACTGCGCGCGGTGTCACGGAACCGACGGGCACGGCGGACGCGAAGCCCAAATCAACTTCACCAGCGTTGAATGGCAGGTCGGGATCAGCGACGCGACGATCGCGAGAACGATCACAGAGGGCAAGCCACCAACGATGCCCACTTTTGCGGAGCTGCTGTCGCCGGGGCAGATTCAGGAGCTGGTACAACACTTGCGCACGTTGGGATCCGCCAGCGAGTAGCCCACCAGCGTCAGTGACAGTGTCAGCGTCAGTGACAGTGCCAGCGTCGGTGACCGGGTCAGACGCTCTCTGCCAGGAACTGCGCGATCAAATCGGCAACCGAATACACCCGTAAGAAATCCCCGTCCGCCAAGGCCTGAACGTGAGGACGGGTGTTGGTGCAGGCGATTCCCACCAGTGCCCCACTATCCCGAATCGTCTCGAGCGACTCGTGCGCGAAGACGCCGTGGGTGCACACCGCGTAAACTTCGCTAGCGCCGGCGTCCTGATACGCGTGGGCGGCGGAAATCAGCGAGCCGCCGGTGCGGATCATGTCGTCGTAGATGACGACGGGTCGGTCCTGGACGTCGGCGGCGAGGGCGGTGATCTCGGTTTGGGTGTCGGACAGTCGGCGTTTGAACACGAAGGCGGCGTCGACCAGTAGATCGTTCGCGAGGCGCTCGACCCACTTGGCTCTGCCAGCGTCGGTCGCGCCGAGGACGAAGTCCTCTCCTCCGAAATCTCGGATGGCTTGCAGTACGACCGATCGCGCTTGCAGGTGGACCGGCCGAATGTCGCCAGAGAAATACTGCGGGATGCCTTCGGAATGTAAGTCGATGAGGACCACGCGGTTGCCCGAGCCGGCCGTTGGGATTGACGATAAGAGCCGGGCTCGGTTTTTCGCCGCGACGATCTCGCCGCGCTTCGAGGCCCGTTCCATCGTTTGATAACCAAACCACGGCAATACGAGCGTCAGGGTGTGTGCTCCGAGATGAACCAGTCCGCATGCGAGGTCGTAAACCTCGAGCGTGTCGAAATCGTCCACGGTGCCCCCAACCAAGACGACATCGCGCCGCGCGCAATCGGTCTCGATGCGGCGGTATCGCTCTTCGTCCGGGAATACCTTGCGCTCCACGGCGCCCAGATCGAAATCGCCCGCGCCGGCGATATCCTCGCCGAGCTCTTGGTACCGTTCGGTTGTGAAGAGGAGCGTCGGTGGCTTCATGATGCTGGCCTCATGACACCACAGACCGCATTCGCAGGCTAGTGTTCGGCCAAAACCTCGAGAAGGATGTCGGGCAGGTCGGTCATGAGCCCGTCGACGCCAGCGTCGAGGAGCTCCTGCATCTCGGCTGGGTCGTCGACCGTCCAAACGTGGACCTGGATGCCGTGATGGTGCGCCGCTTCGACGAATCGCGGCGTGACCACCTTCATTCCCCGGAACGACGGCGGGATCTGCAGGGCGTCAAAGGGGAACATCGCATGCTTCGAGGCACCGACCAGCACACGCGCCCAAAAAGCGAGTGTGCGATTTCGACCGGGCGATGTGGCGACCCGACCTTTGCTGCGTGTCCGAAACGCTTCCGTGGCTTCGTCCTGCTCCGACGCCACCAAGACCCGGTCGTGAACGCCGTGGTACTCGATGAACTCCCACAGCCGGATCGGAAGAGCCAAGTCCCCAGGTTTGATCTCCAGGTTGTAGTGGAGGTGGGGGTCGAGATCGAGGGCTTCTTCCAGGGTGGGAATACGGGCGCCGGCCCCTCGAAACGTGTAGCTCCCGCCGTTGATGAAGTTGTGACCGGCGTCGAGGCGCTGGAGCTCGGCGAGTGTGTGGTCGCGAAGACGCCCGCGCCCGTTGGTGGTGCGGTCGAGGGTGTCGTCGTGGAAGCACACGAAGTGACCGTCCGACGTTTCATGAACGTCGGTTTCGATATACCGATAGCCGAGCTCCATTGCGTTGCGGAACGCCAGCAAGGTGTTCTCGGGCCACCGCTTGGCACCGCCTCGGTGGGCAAACGCGATTGGCGTGGTTGGGCCGAAGTAAGGGAGGGGCATCGCGGGGCCAGCATAGCGCCGATCGTGGTTCGGCGGTTGCGACACTTGTAGGCCATCGTGTTTCTGTCCATCTTGCATCCGCGAAGGAGCTCGAGAATGGCGAAGGACTTGGAAGGAAAGGTCGCGATCATCACCGGCGCTGCAGGGGGCATTGGAAGAGCTCTGGCGGAGGAGATGTCGCAGCGCGGCTGCTATCTGGTGCTGGCGGACATCAATGCGGAGCTTCTCGAAGCCACAGTGACGGAGCTGCGTGCGACGGGTGCCCAGGCCGACGCCAAGACCGTCGATGTTCGCGATGCCGCGCACGTCCAGACGCTCTTGGAGGGGGCCGTCAAGGACCTCGGTCGTGTCGATTACCTCTTCAACAATGCCGGCGTGAACCTGTGCGCCGAGCTTCGCGACACGACCCTCGACGATTGGAACCTGCTCATCGATGTGAACCTCCGTGGCGTGGTTCACGGGGTTCACGCGGCCTATCCCATCATGTGCGAACAAGGTTTCGGCCACATCGTGAACACCGCGTCTGCAGCTGGCCTGATACCGGCCGCCGCGGAGGGCGCGTACGCCGCGACCAAGCATGCGGTGGTGGGGCTCTCGATGGCGTTGCGCGCGGAGGCCGAGGCGTTCGGCGTGAAGGTTAGTGTCGTGTGTCCGGGGTTGGTGGACACGCCGATCCTCGACTCGACCAAGTACGTGAAGTTCGACCCTGCAGTCATTCGAAAGGTTGCCCCCGAAAAGCCCATCGCTCCCCGCAAGGCGGCGCGGCTCATCTTGCGAGGCGTCGACCGGAATCGGTTCTTCATCGTCCTGACGGCGACTACGCATGTGTTGTGGCGGCTGCACCGCTACGCGCCTGCGGCATCGATGCGGGTGGGCAGAATCGCCATCGACAAGTTCCGCGCCTATCGCCGCGAGGACGACTGAGCTCAGAGAAACTCCGAGTCGATGCCGATGACGCGGAGCGCACGGTCGTGAACCCGAAACTCCGCCGGCCCGATCCCTGGCGCTTCGCCGTCGATATCCATCCATGCCGTGTTCGCGAGCATCTCCACTTCAACGTGTCTTCCGCGGAACGTGCTGACAATTGGCGAGCGCACATGGGTGCCTTTGTAGAGTCCGGCCATCACTGGGAGGCCGCGGAGAGTTGAGGTCGCGCGAATCAGAATCACGTCGAACATGCCGTCCGCGACACGGGCCTCGGGCGCGAACATCATGCCGCCTCCCGCCCATCGGCCGTTGCACACGCACAGGTTGCTGATGTCGTGCTCGCCTTCATCTTTGCCGTCGATCCGCATCCGAATCCGGGCCGGCTTGTACGTCCGCTGCGCGCGCAACACGGCCTTGAAGTACTTGGCCTTGCCGCTGCCCTTGGACGTCGACTCGGCGACGAATCGGTCGACGAGCCCGCCCATCCCCATGGAAGTGATGTTGAGAAAGAAACGCCCCTCCGAGTGCCCCTCGTCGTGCACGTACCGGACCCATCCGATGTCGATCGGCACGGCCTCCTTGTCGCGGATGATCGCGCAGGCGCTTTCGAGCTGTTCGGCGCCTGGGATCATCTTTCGAAAGTCGCCACCGGTGCCGGCGTGAAGGACGCCGAGAGTGACCTCCTTGTGGACGCCGGATTGCATGATGCCGTCGACCACTTCGCTGTGTGTTCCGTCGCCACCAAACGAGATGATGGTCCGCGCACCTTTCGCGATCGCCTCCCTACCGATGCGTAAACCGTCTCCGCGCGAGTCCGTGAGATGAAGCTCCACGGGTCCGAGAGCCTTGCGAATCCGCACGCTCAGCTCCGGCCAGCGCTTCCCGACGAAACCGTGCCGGGCCATGGGATTCGCAATGACAAGCGTCGTCGCCGGATCAAACATGGCAGAACGCCTCGTACCGCATTTCACGTCTTTCCGGTAGAGTCGTGCGATGCTTATTGGAAGACATGGGGCTCTTCTGTTGTCGTTGTTGCTGGGGGGCTGCGGCAGCCATGCCACGGGCGGAGTCCCCGACGCAGGCGAGCCGGACGGCGCGATGCCCGATGGGGGCACGCCGTCCGAAGCCACGGTCGTGGTCGACACCGATTGGTTGGAAGCGCATTTGGGCGATCCCGATGTGCAGTTGATCGACACACGCGGTTCGGGATACGAAGCATCCAGAATCCCGGGCGCGATCCACTTGAGGCCGGGCGACCTGTCGACCACTGTCGACGAGATCCCCGCCCAGGTGGCTCCTCCCGCGCAGGCCCAACCCGTGCTGCGAATGGCCGGCTTGCGGAACGAGGTCATCGCGGTCGTGTATGGAGCACCCCCGGAGTACGACCCGTCGCGTATCGTTTGGACGCTTCGATACTACCGCCACGGTGACGTTCGGTATCTCGACGGTGGCTATGCGGCGTGGGTTGCGGCTGGCGGAGAGACGGACATGGAGCCACCGAGCATCGAGTCGACGGAGTACACGATTGTCGGTGTCGATGAAAGCCTACGAGTGGAGGGCGACTGGGTGCTATCTCAACTCGGCGATGAGCCGTACGACATGCCGGCGATCCAGCTCGTCGATGCACGCTCCGAAGACGAATACGATGCCGGCCGCATTCCAAGCGCCCGCAGCGTCAACTGGACGAGGAACCTAGACGGTGGCCTCTTGCGCTCGCAGACCGAGCTGGAGGCCCTGTACGAGGGGATGGATCCCGCAGAGACCACGGTGAGCTATTGCGTCTCGGGCTGGCGAGGCTCATTCGACTGGCTAACGCTGACCGCGCTCGGGTACGACGACGTCAGGCTGTACGACGGGTCATGGAACGAGTGGGGGGCGGGGGGATTCCCGGTCGAGGAGTAGCGGCTCGCGGGTCGCCCCTCGTCTACGCGTCTCTGCTGCTGGATTCCGTCTGCGCCTGGCGCCGCGGGAGGAAGGCCTCGGCGAACTTTCCGGTGGGCCAGGGCTGCTGGTCCCGCATCGGTTTCAAGTCGGTCGTCCCTTCGTCGACGAGTCCGGTCGCGGCGTCGTAGATCTGCCATTCCATCGTGGGATTGAAGAGAGGCTGCGACTCGATGGAGAGCACGCGCACTTCGCCCTCTTCGAACTTGCACTGCGGTTGGATGGCGTCCAGCAGCAGCTTCCCGTTCAGGTGTCCGTCGCCGAAGTTCCAGCCGATGATCGAGCCACCGAGGACCTCACCCTCCATCCATTCGTAGTTGTCCATGTCGTCCACGGCCTTCGGTAGCATCTCGAGAAGCGGGCGACCTTCGAAGTGCATGAAGCGCATGGCCATGGTCATCGTATTCGCAAGATCGGCCATCTCTTCGTCCAGGCCCAGCTGGGCGAGCTGCTCCGCCATCGTTCCCGCCGACTTCTTGAGGCGCTCGAGCTTTTCGAGGCTGCCGCCCTTGCGGAAGAGCCAGATGTTGTAGGCCCAGTTGCCCGCGTAGTACCGCATCGACAGCAGGAACGAGACCCGTGAGGGGAAGAAGTTTCCGAACAGAGGCACGCCGACCAGAGAAAACAGGAGGAAGGCCAGTAGCCACGGCGCCTGCCCGAGCGCCAGGACGCTCGCTTCAGGGTGGAACCCAAAGAGAAAGACTGCGCCGTAGATCATCAGGATGTTCCACTCGATGGGCATGCCGTTGGGGTTGTTCAGAGCGATGAAGGTGTGAAAGCTCGCCATCAAACAGAGGAAGAGGGTCGTCGTCGTCTCGTTCGGGCTCCAAAGAAGCAGGACGGGGATCGCGTACTCGATGACCGTTCCGAAGTGGGCCATGAAGTCTGCGAGACGCGAGGGCCGAAGATCGTCCAAATAGGACCGGAAGAGTCGCTTCTTCAGGAACTTTGGGAAGAAAGGACCGTTGTTCATCATGAACATGATCACGGACGGAAAGTGACTGTTGAGCTTCGATGTCGCCGCCCAGAACCAGATGAAGCACCAGATCATCTTGCAGCCCGAGATCCACAGGCCATCGGCGCTGGCCACGACGAGACAGGCGAGAGCGACGTAATAGTGCTCGGCGCGTGCGGCGAGGAAGAGCGTCTTGTCCAAGACGCCGAGAATCGGCAGTAACACGAAGGCGGGCATGAGCAGCTCGGGTGTCACTTCCGGTGCGACCAGCACCCTCAGCAGGAAGAGTTGGTTGGCGGAGTAGAACGCGACGTCGAGCCAACTGCGGAGCGGATTCCCGATGATGGGGACCCCCGGAAAAAGGGGAAGCTTTGGTCGTTCCAGGTCGCAGGAAGTAGCGGAAGCCGCCCGTCATGGGCTTGAAGCGCGCATTCATCGGACCCCAGGAGCAGCCGAGTCCGAGCAGCTCGTAGAAGATCGACCAGGCCATCATCTTCTGGAACGCGGTGGACGAGAAGGCCCAGTCGACCGGAAACGTGAAGCCGGGATAACCCGCGTTGAGGGCGCAGAAGGCCGCCCAACCGCCGATGTAGATCAAGAGGTACTTCGTCCAGTAGAGCGCCATCACGACCGGCTGGTTCGGAGCCACTTGCGCCGCCCAACTCCGGCAGACGAGCCTCACACGCTCGGGGAAGGGCGCCGAGCGCAGCTGCTCCATTGGGTACGGCGGAAGTTCGGAATCGGCGTTCATGGCAATGGCTCCAAGTAGCGACTCAAACCTTTGGCCCGATGCAGGCGTCCATGACTTCGTCCCCGTACATCATCCGGTTGAGCTCCTCGAAGTCGTCGCCCTGGGGGATCATCATCCCGCCGCATACGCCCAAGACTTGGCCGGTGACCCACTTGCCCGAGTCGCCCGAGAAATACACCACGGCGTCTCCGATCTCTTCGGGCGCGCCCGCGCGGCCAAGCGGGGTCTTCTCGATGAGGTCTGCCAGGAACTTCTCGGGGAGGTGCTCTTCGGTCGCCTCGGTCACCACGTAGCCGGGGGCGATGCAGTTCACGCGGATTTGGAATGGCGCGAGCTCCACAGCGGCGCAACGGGTCATCATTTCGAGGCCCGCTTTGGTCGTGCTGTACGCGGCCATCCACTTCTCGACTTTCGATCCCGCCACGGAAGAAATCGTGATGATGCTCCCCCCGCCGTGGTCTCTCATCGAAAGCCCCGCGTGCTTGATGCACATGGCGGTGCCCACGATGTTGAGCTCGCAGCAGAACTGCCACGCGTCGATCGGCGCATCCAGGATCGGCCCGGGATAGCCGCTTCCTGCATTTGCGACCAGGATGTCGAGGCCGCCGTCTCCCGCTGCGGCGTCGACCGCCGCCTTGACGTCGTCTTCGTTGGTGATGTCGCACTCCCGAAAAGACACCTTCGCTTCGGGGACGATCGCTTTCAGGCGGCCGACGGCCTCCTCGAGCACGTCATCGCGTCGCCCGACGATCAAGACCTCAGCGCCTTGTTCCAGTAAGCGCTGAGCGCACCCAAATCCAACTCCAGTGCCGCCACCGGTCACCAGTGCGCGTTTTCCAACTAGTTGCATCGCCTCGGTCCTTTCGAGCCCGAGCTCCCTCTCTACAGCACTTGCAGGGAGAAGCTCAAGGCTCAGTGCCAGTGCCAGTGCCAGTGCCAGCGCCAGTGTCAGCGTCAGCGTCAGCGTCAGCGTCAGCGTCAGCGTCAGCGTCAGCGTCAGCGGGACAGCCGCGGCGTTAGCTGGTATCGACTGGCCGTGCCCGGCCTCTTCCCCCGCCTCACCCACGCCGATTCACGCGCCGCCCTGTTCGTCGCCGCCGACTCGTGGACTTACGCCGAGCTTGCTGGCGCCGCGCTCGAGCACGTGGCGTTGCTCGAACGGGCCGGTGTTGAAGCTGGGGATCGGGTCGCGGTTTGGGCTCAGGCGGATCTCTCTACCGCCGCCGCAATGATTGGGAACGTGGTGGCCGGTGTGGCCACGGTGCCACTCAATCCCAAGCTGGGCTTGAGCGAGATCGCGCACATCTACAATGACTCTCGGCCCAAGCTTGCGTTCTGCGCGCAAGACCATGAGGTGCCGCACGAGGTCACCGGCGTACCATCGCTTCAAGCCGCGTACGCGCCGGGTCCCGCGTTCCTGTCGGCAATACCGGCCGATGACACGCCGGCCCTGATTCTGTACACCTCGGGCACTACTGGCCCGCCCAAAGGCGTGGTCATCACGCGGCGCAACATCGCTGCGAATCTCGACGCTCTGGCCGAGGCGTGGGAATGGACCGCGCGCGACACGGTCGTTCATTCCCTGCCCTTGATTCACGCTCATGGCTTGGTGCTCGGGCTTCTTGGAAGCCTGCGCGTCGGTGGAGCGCTGCACTATGTGCCTCGTTTCACGCCGCAGGGCATCGGAGAGGCACTCGTCGATGCGCGTCATGAGCAGACGGTTCTCTTTGCTGTGCCCACGATGTTTCACCGAATTGCCGAGGCCGCCGAGCATGATGAGGGGCTCTGTGAGGCGTTGCGCAAGCCGCGGCTCCTCGTCTCCGGTTCCGCGGGGCTGTCGTTGCGAGAGCACGAGCACATCCAGGCTCTCACGGGTCGTGGTGTGCACGAGCGCTACGGTTTGACCGAGACCCTCATCAACTGCGGTGTCCCCGCGTCACATGCCCCGATGCCGGGCTACGTCGGACCGCCGCTTCCCGGCGTAGAGCTGAAGCTAGTGGATGACCAACGGAACGAGATCGACACGCATGACGATCAGACGATCGGCGAAGTCGCGGTCCGGAGCGCCGCCGTCTTCGCCGGGTATCTCAACCACGACGATGCAACCGTCGCGGTCCTGGACGATGACGGATGGTTCTATACCGGCGACCTCGCGACGCGAACGGAGGAGGGCGCGATTCGCATTCTGGGTAGGCGGAGCACCGACTTGATCAAGACCGGTGGCTACCGGGTTGGCGCCGGGGAAATCGAGGCATGCCTGCTCGAGCACCCATCGGTTCGAGAAGTGGCGGTGGTTGGGGTTCCGGACGACGACCTCGGCCAACGGATCGCTGCGTTCGTCGTCTTGCGAGCGCGGGAGAGCGAGGACGCAGCCGCCTTGACGAACTTCGTCGCGGAGCATCTCAGCCCCCACAAACGCCCGCGCGAGATCCACTTTACGCCAGAGCTTCCGCGGAACGCGATGGGCAAGGTCCAGAAGAAGCTTCTAGGCGGTTAGCGGAATGACGTCTCTCGTGATGCCACAGGCCTCGGCCACGTCGTCGCGATAGGCGCGCCACGCATCCACGGCCTGGCGCATCGCGCGGATGACGCCGACGCGGTCGCTCGGCGGGAGGTGGTTGAGCATCACGCGCCATGCGGCCTTGCGGTGCTCGCCTTCGACCGAGCGATGCGCCTTGGTCAGCGCCAGGCACTCGACCGGCATCCCGTAGTGCTTCGCGAGCGGGTGATCTTCGAGTGCGGGCTGCGGACGCGGGGGTGCGGACGAATCGACCTCGTGCCGCTCGTAAGCCGTTCCCTCGATGAAGAGCGTCGAGATCGACGCTGCGATCGCCCAGCCCCGATTGGTGGTCACGTCATCCAAGAAGCCTCGATACGCGCGCGCCGCCGGAAGCAGTTGTACGTTCGCGAACCGCTCGACATCCATCCCCAACCCGCGCGGATACATCATGAAGAGCTCCGGGTGAGGCTTGCCTGCCGCCAGACCACCGGTTTCCTCCTCATAGAGATTTTCCGCCAGCTCCCGGCGAACCTCCGCGATGGGGCATTGCACGTACGCACGGCCGACCATGATCGGAAAGTCCCGAACGTAGACCGCCCACTCGTGCTCGAGGTGGATGTGCAGCTTGTCTTTGGGCACGAGACCCCCGGTGAACGCCGGCCATGCCCAATGTGTCTTTCGCTCCATCTGCTCAAGGAGCAACTCTTGAAACTCGGCTACATCCACTCTTTCAAGGTAGAGGTTGGTCCGGCCGGTGTCGAAAACGGCCCTAAATGTCGGCGAATTCAGGCGTCGCCCTTGAGATACGTGTAGCCGCGCAGGCTTTCTTCGTAGTGACGCATGAAGGTGCGCAGCTGTGGCAAGGTCATCCGTCCCTGGTTGAGTGCGCGCTCGGCTTGCTTGCGAACGCGTTCCACCATCTCTTCCGGGTCGTACTGCAGATAGCGCAACACCTCGTCGATTGAATCCCCCTTGATGACGTTCGCGACGCTGTAGCCGTAGTCTTCGAGCCGGACGTGCACGGCGTTCGTATCTCCGAAGAGGTTGTGCAGGTCGCCCAAGATCTCCTGGTATGCGCCGCCCAAGAACATCGCGAGGAGGTAAGGCTGTCCGGGTTCTATCGGGTGAAGGTCGAGTGAGTGCTGTACTTCTTCGACGTCGATGAAGTGGTCGACGATGCCGTCCGAGTCGCAGGTTACGTCCGCGAGCCGCGCGCGCACTGTGGGCTCCTCATCGAGGCGATGAATCGGCATGAACGGAAAAAGGTGGTCCATGGCCCAAATGTCCGGCGCCGATTGGAACAGGGAGAAGTTGCAGTAGTAGATCGCACCCATGAGCTCTTCGACGGCGTTGAGCTCCTCCGGCACGTACTTCAGTCGGCGCATCGACCGGCGAATTTTTTCGCAACAGCTCCAAAACAAATGCTCAGCGCGCGCCAGATCGCGAATCCCGAGGTAGCCGAACTTGAATAGGCTTCGCGCTTCTTCGAGCGCCTGCTGCGCGTCATGCCACGACTCCTGCACGTTTTTCGGTTGAATGCCCTTCCAGGTTTCATAGAGCTCGTCGAGGATGCGGTGGTCGTCGGAGGCAGGCTCTGGAGAGTCTTCGAAGTCGACGTGATCGACGCCTAGTGCGTCGAAAACCAGCACGGATTGATACGCGGCGATCGAGCGTCCGCTCTCACTGACGATGGTTGGTGCCTGTACGCTCGCCTTTTCGCACGCCTCCTGAATGCCCGCGACGATGTCGTACGCGTACTCCTTGAGATCGTAGTTCATCGAGCCGCGGAAATCGGTCTTCGAGCCATCGTAGTCGACCGCCAAGCCGCCGCCGACGTCGAGGAAGCTCATCTCGCAGCCCATCTTCATCAGCTCGACGTAGATTTGCCCGGCTTCGCGCATCGCGTTCTTCACCGGGATGATGCTCGATACTTGGCTTCCGAGATGGAAGTGAAGGAGTTTCAGACAGTCGAGCATATCGCGTTTTTCGAGCTCTTCCACGACACGCACGATCTCGGACATCGTCAGGCCAAACTTCGCGCGGTCACCCGCGGAGCTCGCCCAGCGGCCGATGCCCTTGCTGCTCAACTTTGCGCGCACACCGAGGCAGGGTCGAATGCCGAGCTTCTCGGATGCGCGGAATGCGAGCTCCAGTTCCTCGATGCGCTCGAGCACGACGACGACCGTGTTGTCGAACCGTTGCGCCACGAGAGCCGTTTCGAGATACGCGAGGTCTTTGTACCCGTTGCAGATGATGAATCCGTCTTCATCTTCCATCGCGGCGAGTGTGATCAGCAGCTCCGGCTTCGAGCCCGCTTCGAGCCCGAAGCGCCAAGGCCTTCCGGACTCGACGATCTCATCGACGAGGTGCCGCTGCTGATTGACTTTGACGGGAAAGACGCCGCGATACTCTCCGTCGTATCCGTACTCGAGAATCGCGCTCTCGAAGCACTCGTTGAGCAACCGGATGCGGTCCTGGAGGATGTTGGGGAATCGGATCAACAACGGCAGGTCGAGCCCGCGTTCTGCAAGCTGCTTGGTGAGGTTGTAGAGGTCGATCGCCTTGTCTTCGGTCGGGTCGGGCCGCACCTCCACGTGACCGCTTTCATTGATGCGGAAGTACGGCTCGCCCCAGCCTGTGATCTGGTAGAGCTTCGTGCTCTTCTTGACGCTCCACTCCTGCGGCTGGCCGTTCCCATCCATGAGTCCCCTGGGTTAGCACATCGGGCGGGGTCGCGGTCGCCCCGGCGTCGTTGCTCCCATCGCCGGGCCGTGGTAGCCGAACGCGCGAGGGGGAAATCTTATGAAGAGCCGCTTGGCGCTTGTTCTCATTCTCTGCCTGCAGGGATTTACATGTGACGAAAATGGGGCGGAGCCCGATGCACCGCTCGAGCAGGCGGCCGGGGAGGCTCCGGAGCAAGCCCAAGTGCCCCCGCGAGGCCGCCGCTCTCCCGCACCTGCTGTTGCGCCGGCTCCGGAAGGCACCGCCACTTACGAGGACCTCCTCGCACTGCTGCACCTCGCGGACGTCTATGATTCCGCGGGCCTCTTCATCGACTTCGGTACCGCGGCCCGTCTCAAGTACACCATTGGGAACTGGAACAGCGGTTGGCAGGGAGAGGGCCGTGAAGGCGAGGCGCGGGTCTCGACCTTTGGCAAGAGGGCCCGCCTGTATCTTCCCGCTGCGGCGAAGCAACCGATGCAACTTCGGTTTCGTGCCAAGCCGTACGCGACGGGAGCGCTCATTGCGTACGTCAACGGAAAAACCGTCGGTGAGGCGCGTGTCTCGCAAGGAGACGGCTTTCGAGAGATCGTGATTCCGATTTCCGAAGCGGACATTCGCTCGGGAGAGAACTCGATCATGCTGCGCGCGACGAAGACCGCCCAGGTGCGCGGCAAGGCCCGATCGCTCGCGATGGACTGGTTGCGCTTCGAGCCGTCCTCTGTGGAAGGCGGCGCCGAGCCTCGGCGTGTCGCAGTCGAGCAAGCTTCGGCGGGCGGAGTCGACCGGCGGGCGATTGAGCTCGTGCCTGGCACGCAGGTCGATTGGTTCGTTGAAGTGCCGGAGGAAGGCACGCTGGTTTTCGGCGCGGGCCTCGGTTCCGAGGGTACCGGCACACTGGCTCTGGAGATCGACGTGGACGGGTCCCCTGCCTCGAATCAGCGCGTCGAGGTCGGAGCGTCATGGAGCGACCAACAGGTTTCGCTGAAGGAGCTCGCGGGCGAGATCGCCCGCGTACGCTTTCGAAACGAGGGGGCCACCGAGCTCGCCTTGAGCGACGTGCGTGTGGTGCGTCGCGCTCGTGAGGTGGTGACGATTGACGAGCCCGCCACCAACGTCGTCGTTCTGCTCATCGATACCCTGCGTGCGAGCAAGCTGCAGGCCTACTACCCCAAGACTCGTGTGAAGACTCCAACCATCGACGCGTTCGCTTCGCAGGGCGCGCTGTTCGAGCGAGCACAGTCACCGGAGAACTGGACCAAGCCCTCGGTCGCGAGCGTGCTCACGTCGCTCCACCCGGCGACGCACAAGACCAAGCAGGACGCCTCAAAGTTACCGAAGTCGGCGCTGATGCTGAGCGAGGTTTACAAGAAGGCAGGCTTCAAGACTGCGAGCTTCATTGCCAATGGGTATGTCTCCAATGCGTTCGGCTTCGATCAAGGGTGGGACCACTACACCAATTACATTCGAGAGGCGCGCAACACCAACGCCTCCACTGTGTTCGGTGAGGCGGAGGGCTGGATCGAAAAGAACAAGGACGGCCGGTTCTTCGTCTACATTCAGACGATCGACCCGCACGTTCCGTACGACCCTCCTGCCAAGTTCCTCGAGATGTACGACCCCCAGCCGTACAACGGCCAGGTGAAGAACCGCCGCACGCACCTGATGCTCGACGACGCCAAGAAGAACCCCAAGAAGTACGCGTTCACAACGCGGGACAAGGAGCACATCGAGGCACTGCATGACGGCGAAATCAGCTACCACGACGAGTACTTCGGGAAGTTCCTCGTGAAGCTCCGCGAGCTTGGGCTCGACGAAAACACCATCATCGTGGTCACCTCGGATCACGGCGAGGAGTTCCAGGAGCACGGGTCCTGGGGCCACGGCCACTCGGTTTACCAAGAGCTCCTTGGCGTGCCGCTCATGTTCCGATGGCCTGGCGTCATTCCGGCCAACACACGCATTGGGCCGGTCGTGAGCACACTCGACATCGGCCCGACCGTGCTGGAGGCGACGGGCGTCCCGGTCCCCAAGAAGTTCGAAGGCCGCAGTCTGCTTGGGTTCATGCGGGGCGATTGGCCGACGGGTCCCTACGTGGCGTTTAGTGACTTCCTCGACCATCGCCGGGTGATTCGCGGGGGCGATTGGAAGATGATCATTCGCGGAAATCTGTCTCAGGTCATGTTCGACCTTCGAAACGACTATTGGGAGAAGAAAGAGCTCGACGGCAGTGACCATCCTATCGCGCAGCGCTACCTGCGGACTCTTCACGGGCAGTTCCTCGGTGCGCAGAATCGCGGCCATTGGCTGGCCGCTTCTACCAGCTCATCGAGCAAGCAACAGCCCGGGCTAACCGAGGAAAAGCAAGAGATGACGCCGAAGCTCTGCCGCCAGCTCGTGGCCCTCGGCTACATCAGTGCCGAGTGCGACGAGCTCCTCAACAATTGAGCGCCTGTAGGCTAGCGCCGCTCCGGCTTGGCGCCGCCAAGGCGGGCGACCAGCGTCGTGATCATGTAGCCGACGCCGACCAGACCGAGGGCCATCATCACATCGGTGAACGTGGGGGCGAAGAACTCGGTGGGATACTTGTCCGGCCCGAGGTCGGCCAGGCGCTCGGCCGTCAGAGCCTGTCCCTTGAACATCTCGCCCACCTTCGGCGCCACGCCTTCCTGGAACGGCCACAAGCCGAATACTGCGCCGACCAGCAAGCCCATGAGCACGCCCAAGGTTGGCTGCTCATAGCGCTCGAGCACGACCTTGATCAGGTTGCTGACAACCAAGACGCCGATCGCAACGCCGACGCCAACCGGAAGCACCACGCTGAGCACTGGCTCCGACGCGCTCGCTAAATCGCTGGCCTTGAGCGCTTCCTTGAGCGAATCGATCGCGCTCAGCACGGGCACGTACACTCCCAACACCAACAGCAGATAGCCGCCGCTCACGCCGGGAAGGATCATGGCGCTCGCGCCCGCGACCCCCGCGACGAACATCATTACGACGCCTTCACGACTTGCCCCCGAGCTCGCGCCGTACATCTGTAGCCACGCCAACCCGACCATCACGAGGAGCCCGGCGACCATGCCCGTCCAGAATGGGTTGGTTGCCGGTCGGGCCATGGGCCAGAGCACGGGCACGCCGCCCAGCGTCAGTCCGATGAACAGGCTGTACATGGCCCACCGGTGTTCGACGACTGCGTCTTTGACCGGGCCGGCGCCCAAGAGAATCGCCCCCGCCGCGGCAACGCCGACGAGGCTCAAGAGGACGAACGCGCTCTTTCGCAGGCGGAGCCCGCTGAGGTCGGCCAGTGCTTGGATGAACCGAGGATAGATTCCGGCTGCGAGAAGCATGGTTCCGCCGCTGATACCCGGGACGAGGTTCGCGAGTCCCATCAGCGCACCGCCCAACAAGCACCGCAGTCCCCATTTCGGGCTCATCGACTCGTCTGCCGGCGTCTTCATGCGGCGGGGTGTACGGCAGAACGGTAGCGCCGGCCAGCGATAGGACTTACGTTCGTCTCGTGGGCCGCCTTTTCCTGTTATTCACCGTCGTTCCGCTCGTCGAGCTGTACCTTTTGATCGCCATCGGGCGCATGCTCGGGCCGGTGCCGACCATCGGGTTGGTGCTTTTGACGGGCGCGGTTGGGGCGTGGTTTGCGCGGCTCGAGGGCATGCGGGTCATGCGTCGTTGGCAGGAGGCGCTCGCGCGTCAGCAGCTGCCGAAGGACGGCGTCATCGATGGTTTTCTGATCTTCGTCGGTGGGTTGATGCTGATTACTCCGGGGATCCTGACGGACGTGGCCGGCCTTTCGATGGTCATGCCGGGCACCCGTCGTGTCATTGCGGGGATCGTCCGCACGTGGTTCGAGCGGCAAATCGCGTCAGGTCGTGTACAAGTGTATGCGCCCGGATACAATGGCCCGCCGCGTGGTCCCCAAGATGTGATTGAAGTCGAGGGCGAAGTCGTCGAGGTCGTCGCCACGCCGGAACCCCCGTCGCAGCTTGAGAAGTAGACAGCGCGCGTGGGTTCGGCTACCACGCCCACATGAAATCTCTCTGGATCCTTCTTTGCTGCGCGACGCTGGCCGCCGCGTTGACCGCCTGCAAGGGCAGTGAACCCGCATCTGCCGAGAGCGAGGCCGACTCGGATTCGGAAGCGGCGGCCGAAGCTACCTCGGACGAGGCTGCCGCTGAAAAGACCGTGGTGACACCCCCTCCGAAGGCAGCCGGCATTCCGGCGCCTGCCGATGTTGCCGCGCCACCTGAGAGCGCCAAGAGCAGCGAGTCGGGTCTCGCGTGGACGGTGTTGCAAGAAGGCACCGGCGACAAGCACCCGACGGAAGTGGACATCGTCACCGTCAACTACACGGGTTGGACCACGAGCGGGCGCATGTTCGACAGCTCGACGAAGCGCGGCAAGCCTTCAGAGTTTCCGCTCAACCGTGTGATCAAGGGCTGGACCGAGGGCGTACAGTTGATGGTCTCCGGTGAGAAGCGCCGTTTCTGGATCCCCGGTGAACTTGCCTACGGCAAAGCGAAGCCGAGCGACCCCCACGCTGGCATGGGCCCGCCCCGCGGCACCTTGGTGTTCGATATCGAGCTGGTCAGCTTCAAAGAGGCGCCCAAGTCACCCGATACGCCCAAGGACGTCGCGAAGATTCCAAAGAACGCCAAGAAGACCAAGTCCGGCCTTGCGTCGCGTGTGCTTTCGAAGGGCACGGGCACCGATCATCCCACCGCGACCAGCGTCGTGACCGTGCACTACTCCGGGTGGACGACGGACGGAAAGATGTTCGACAGCTCGGTCACGCGCGGAAACCCGTCCACGTTCGGTTTGAATCAGGTCATCGCCGGCTGGACCGAGGGTCTGCAGCTCATGGTCATTGACGAGACGCGGCGGCTCTGGATTCCGGAAGATCTGGCATACGCGGGCCGCCCAGGGCGTCCGGCCGGGATGCTGGTCTTCGACATCGAGTTGATCGGCATCAAGAATTAGCACGCAGCTCGGCGCCATCTTGCCGTAATCGCGCGTTTTTCGCGCAACAGATCCAAATTGCGACCTCACGCGTCTACCAGGGCAAGTGAGGAGCAGTCGATGAAGCAAGCAATCGCCGTCCTGGGTTTGTGCGTGGCCACGGCTTGGCCGGGCACGTCACGCGCGTTCTGTGGGTTCTATGTCAGCGGGGCGGACGCGTCCCTCTACAACAACGCGACGATGGTCGTGATGATGCGCGAGGGCACCCGCACCGTGCTGTCGATGCAGAACAACTACCAAGGTCCGGCGGAAGATTTCGCCATGATCGTCCCGGTGCCGGTCGTTCTGCTGGAAGAGAACGTCAAGACGTTGCCGCAGGAAATCTTCTCTCGGGTCGACAAGCTCGCGGCGCCGCGGTTGGTCGAGTACTGGGAGCAGGACCCGTGTCGTCAGATGGTCTTGGAGGAGATGGCGCCTGCGGCAACGGCGGGGCGGCGAATGAAAGCCTCGCGTGCCGGGGATGCCGACGAGAAACTTGGTGTGACGATCGAGGCGCAGTTCAAGGTCGCGGAGTATGACATCGTGATCTTGAGCGCGAAGGACTCGGGCGGGCTCGACAAGTGGCTTCGCAAGAACAAGTACAACATTCCCAAGGGCGCCAACGCGGTCTTGCGACCGTACGTCGAGCAGAACACCAAGTTCTTCGTCGCTAAGGTGGATGCGAACAAGGTGAGGTTCCGAGACGGCAAGGCCGTTCTGTCCCCGCTTCGATTCCACTACGATGCGCCTACGTTCACGCTTCCGGTGCGGCTTGGTCTGCTCAACAGCGCAGGGCAACAGGATTTGATCGTGCACATCCTCGGCAAGGGGCAGCGCTACGAGGTCGCAAACTACAAGAACGCGTCGATCCCGACCAACATCCGCGTCGAAGACAGCGTTCGGCAGAGCTTTGGGTCCTTCTACGACGCGCTGTTCGAGCGAACGACCGAGAAGAACCCTGGCGCGGTCGTGACGGAGTACGCCTGGGACGCGACGACTTGCGATCCATGTCCGGAGCCCCCGTTGAGGCCCGACGAGCTAGCGATCCTCGGCGGTGATGTGATCGTGCCCGACGAGGAGGATCCGTACTCGGACATTCCTGGCGTGGTACCGCAGCGGCGGCGGCGGCCATCGTTTCAGCCGTACGGCTTCGTGCTGACGCGCTTGCACTACCGCTACGACAAGGACGGACTGGACGAGGATCTGGTGTTTCGCGCGGCGGGTCCCATCGTTGGCGGTCGCGGGATGCCCGATCAGACGGGTGAGCTGGGGGAGCGGCGCGCGCAGGCGTCGAGCTTCAACAACTTCCAGGGGCGGTACGTGATGCTGCATCCGTGGGAGGGCGAGGCCGCGTGTGAGAATCCGCAGCGTGGAATGTGGGGTGGGCCGTCCGGTGGCCGGGCACCTGCGGCTTTCGTAGCAGGCAATACCGCGCTCGAGGGCGCGACCACGAAGACGCTGAGCGGTCAGCTGCCGGCACTGATCCAAACTGACATTCCCGAACTCGATCTGGAGGCAGGAACGGTCGATCTCGCACCGAAAGGTGCGCCGGGTTCCGACGGAGGCCGGCTTGGGCCGACGGGTGGTGGCGGCAGCCTTGACGGGTGCTCCGTGAGCGCCGCAAAGAGCGCCTCGTTCGGTTGGATTGCGCTGTGCATCGTTGCTATGTGGCTGTCGAGGAGACGCACGGCTCAATAGTTCATGGCAGATTTTATCTTCACGATGAAGGGGGTGACGAAAGTTCATCCCCCGGACAAGAAGATCATCGAGGACCTCTATCTCTCGTTCCTCCCGAACGCGAAGATAGGGGTCATTGGTGTCAATGGCACCGGCAAGTCCTCGCTGCTTCGCATCATGGCGGGCGTGGACCAGAGCTTCACCGGCGAGGCCTGGCTTCGGCCCGGCGCCAGGGTCGGCTACCTGCCGCAGGAGCCGGACCTCGGTGACGCCAAGACGGTCTTAGAGGCGGTCGAAGCAGGGGGTGGCTCCCGTGCGCGCGATTCTCGATGAGTTCAACGAGCTCAGCCTGAAGCTCGGTGAGCCGATGAGTGACGACGAGATGGCCAAGCTGCTCGACAAGCAGGGAGCCCTTCAAGACAAGATCGACGCCGCGGACGGTTGGAATCTCGAGAGCACGCTCGAGATCGCAATGGACGCGCTTCGCCTGCCCCCAGCCGATGCCGACCCGAAGTTGCTTTCGGGTGGTGAGAAGCGCCGAGTGGCACTTTGCCGACTGTTGCTCGAGAAGCCCGAGCTCCTGTTGCTCGACGAGCCGACCAACCATCTCGACGCCGAGTCGGTCGCTTGGCTACAAGGGTACCTTCAGAAGTATCCGGGATGCGTGATCCTCGTCACTCACGATCGGTACTTCCTAGATGAGATCGTGGAGTGGATCCTCGAGCTCGATCGTGGCGAGGCGCACCCTTTCCAGGGCAACTACTCTCAATGGCTCGAGGCCAAGGGCGCCCGGCTGGCCCAAGAAGACAAGAAGGACAGCTCGCGCAAGCGCAAGATCGCCCGAGAGCTCGAGTGGGTGCGTTCGTCGCCCAAAGCGCGCCAGGCCAAGAGCAAGGCGCGCATCACCGCGTTCGAGAGTCTGGTCGCCGATGCGGCCAAAGCTCGCGGCGATGCCAACGAGATTCGCATTCCGCCGGGGCCGCGGCTCGGCACGCAGGTGTTCGAGGTCAACGGTGTCAGCAAGGCCTACGGAGACAAGCTCCTTTTCGAGGATATGAGCTTCCTCGTGCCGCGCGGGGCGATCGTCGGCATCGTCGGTCCAAACGGTGCAGGTAAGACGACACTATTCCGGATGCTGGTGGGCGAAGAGACGCCCGACTCCGGGACGATCACCACAGGTGATACCGTGGAGCTCTCGTACGTGGACCAGAGCCGTGACGCCCTCGGCGACGGAAACAACGTTTTCAAAGAGATCACAGGCGGCGCCGACGAAATCAACGTGGGCGGCGGCACCGTGAAGTCACGCGCGTACGTAGGCTGGTTCAATTTCCGCGGAAGCGATCAGCAGAAGCCCGTCAAGAACCTCTCCGGCGGCGAACGAAACCGAGTCCATCTGGCCAAGCTCCTCAAGAGTGGCGGCAACGTGCTGCTGCTCGACGAGCCCACCAACGACATCGACGTCGAAACCCTCCGCTCGCTCGAAGAGGCCATCCTGGCCTTCCCCGGCTGCGCCCTCATCATCAGCCATGATCGCTGGCACCTAGACCGAATCTGCACCCACATCCTCGCCTTCGAAGGCGACAGTCGAGTCATCTGGCACGAAGGCTCCTACGCCGACTACGCCGCCGACCGCAAAAACCGCCTAGGCACCGAAGCCGACATCCCCCACAGAATAAAATACCGAAAATTCTCCAGATAAGGGGACACTCTCCACCCCCCTAACCACCCAAAATCAGGAGAGTGTCCCTTAGGAGAGCGGTGATTTCTGGTTCTAGGGCGGAGTGGCCGGACTGGGGGGCGATGATGAGCTTGCTGTTGGGGTGGGCTTTGTGGAGCTCGTAGGCGCTTTCGGCGGGGCACACGATGTCGTAGCGGCCTTGGATGATGGTTGTGGGGATGTGTTGGATGCGGGCTACGTTGAGGAGGAGCTGGTTGTCGTCCTTGAAGAAGCCGCCGTTGATGAAGTAGTGGCATTCGATGCGGGCGAATGCTTCGGCGAATGCTTCGTTGCCCGTGTGTTCGATGAGCTCAGGGTCGGGGACGAGCCTGCTCGTGCTCCCTTCCCATATGCTCCATGCGCGGGCGGCTTGGATGCGTTCGGCTCGGTCGTTGCTCGTGAGGCGGCGGTAGTATGCGCCGACCATATCGTCCCGCTCTTCCTCCGGGATCGGCTCGAGATACTTCTCCCACGCTTCGGGGAAGATTCGGCTCGCGCCTTCTTGATAGTACCACTGAATTTCGCGGCGCCGGAGGAGGAAGATGCCGCGCAGCACCATGTCGGTGACGCGCTCCGGATGCTGTTGGGCGTACGCGAGGGAGAGCGTGCTTCCCCCATGACCCGCCGAATAGCTGCCACCGCTCGACGCCGAGGTGCCCGCGGATTCGCTCCATGTCGTCGACCAAGTCCCAGGTCGTGTTATTGCGGAGCTCCGCATGGGGAGTGCTGCGCCCGCAGCCTCGCTGATCGAAGAGGATGATGCGGTATACGGCCGGGTCCCAGAACCGCCGATGCACCGAGCTCGACCCGCCGCCGGGCCCTCCATGAAGAAAAATGGCCGGCTTTCCCCCCGGATTGCCGCACTGCTCATAATAGACCGAATGAACCGAATCCACGCGAAGGTGTCCGGAGTCGTACGGCTCGATTTCTGGAAAAAGCCCTGTCATTGGCAGCGCCCATCACAGCACGTTCGCTGACTGGCGCAACCGACAACAGTGGCTATCTTGCCGCCCGGGTATGGGCCAAGATCAATACCAGCGGCGGCGTACCTTCGCGATCATCTCGCATCCAGACGCCGGAAAGACCACGTTGACCGAGAAGCTTCTGCTTTACGGAGGCGCCATTCATGCGGCCGGCGCAGTCAAGTCGCGCAAGGCCAAACGGTCTGCGGTCAGCGATTGGATGGCGCTAGAAAAGCAACGCGGAATTTCGGTCACGACATCGGTACTACAGTTCGAGTACGACGACATTCGATGGAACCTGCTCGACACTCCCGGCCACAACGACTTCAGCGAAGACACGTACAGAACCCTCATGGCGGCCGACTGCGGGATCATGATCCTCGACGCCGCGAGGGGGGTCGAGCAGCAGACCCGGAAGCTCTTTCACGTGTGCCGCATGCGCAACACTCCGGTCGTCACGTTCATCAACAAAATGGATCGCCCCGCTCGTGATGCGTTCGCCTTGATGAGTGAGGTGGAGGAGGTGCTCGGCGTCAGCACGGTGCCCTTCACGTGGCCGATTGGCAGCGGAGACTTGTTTCAAGGGGTCTACGACCGTATCAACAAGCTCGTCCTTCGCTTCGAACGGTCGCCGCAAGGCCAATCCAAGCGAGCGGAGATGAAGGTCACGGGCATCGACGACCCCGACCTCGACGCGCTGCTCGGCGAAGAGGAGGCTCAAACCCTCCGCGACGAGGTGGAACTCCTCGACGGGGCAGGGGAGGAATGGGACGAAGAGCGGTTCCTCGCGGGCGAGATTACGCCGGTCTTCTTCGGCAGCGCGCTCACGAATTTCGGTGTCGAGCCGTTCCTCCACTCGTTCAAAGGCCTGTGTCCCCCTCCCGGCGAGCGTGAGGCGATGGGAGACGTCACAGTCAGCCCCGGCGACGATCGCTTCAGCGCATTCGTGTTCAAAGTGCAGGCCAACATGGACCCGTCGCACCGGGACCGAATCGCGTTTGCGCGCATCTGCTCTGGCAAGTTCGAAGGAGGTATGCGCGTCCACCATTTCCGACTTGGCAAAGCGATTCGACTCAATCGCGCCGAACAGTTCTTCGCTCAAGAGCGAGAGAGCGTGATGGAAGCGTTCGCCGGCGACATCGTAGGCTTGTATGACCCAGGACTCTTTCGCATCGGCGACACGATTTCGACGAAGGGTCCGATGAGCTTCGATGCCGTGCCACTGTTCTCTCCTGAGCATTTTGGGCGGTTACAGCTCCTCGACCCGCTCAAGCGCAAGCAGCTTCAGAAAGGGATTCGGGAGCTCTCAGAAGAGGGCACCGTGCAGCTCTTCATGGAGCCGGGGCGGGAGAAGGACCCGGTGTGTGGCGTGGTTGGGCGCCTGCAGTTCGACGTGCTCATGTTTCGACTCGAGCACGAGTATGGTGCGAGGGTGACCTTCGATCTGCTTCCGTACCAGTATGCACGCTGGGTGGACGGCGTGGCGGATTGCGCGGAGCTGAAGGCCAAGCGGATTCCGATGGCGGTTCTCGACCGCGACAATCGCCCCGTTGCGCTGTTTCGCGATGAATGGGAGCTCGGCCGCGCAGCGCGAGACAACGAGAACTGGACGTTCCACGAGACCGCACCGATAGTGGCAGAAGCGTGAATATCAGGGTGTAGCTGGCGTCCAAAGCCAGCACACGGAAGACCAAGGGGGAGCGAGCGAATGACGAAGAACGCCACCAGAGTCAGTGTGATTTTGGCAGTGTGCATGGCGGCTCCTGCGATCTCTCACGCCGATGCGACGACCTTTCGCGTCCTCGACGACGGCAAGAGCCGTGTGACGTTCGTCTCCGATGCGCCGCTCGAGACGATGATCGGGAAGAGCTCGAAAGTGACGGGGCAGCTGACGGCTGATCCGGCGGACATCACCAAGACCAAGGGTTCGTTCAAGGTGCCGGTCGTCTCTCTGCGTACCGACAACGACCTTCGCGACGAACACCTTCAGGGCGATGGCTGGCTCGATGCGAAGAAGCATCCGAGCATCCACTTCGAGATCACCGAAGTCGTTCTAGGCAAGAAGAGCTCCGGAGAGCTCAAGAAGAACAAGGAGACCAAGGTCCAGGTCAAGGGAAAGTTCACCGTCCACGGGATCACCAGGCCAGCCACCGCGAACGGCACCGTGAAGTGGTCCGGCGACTCGTTGCACATCAAGGCCAAATTTGCCGCCAAGCTCGAGGACCACGGTATCTCGGTGCCGTCGATCGTTCGGCTGAAAGTCGCCAACGACATTGCCGTGTCGGTGGACCTACGCGCCGTCGCGAAGTAGTCCGGCTAAAGAAGCCCAGCACGCTCCAACAACGGATCGAGCTCCGGTCCCCGGCCCATGAAGTCCCGGTAGAGTTTCTCCGCCTCTTCGCTGTTGCCCTTGGACAAGATAGTGTCCCGGAACGCGCGCCCGACCTCGGGATTCGTGATGCCTTCCCTCTTGAAGCGGGTGAAGGCGTCGGCGTCGAGCACTTCGGCCCACTTGTAGCTGTAGTAACCGGCCGCGTAACCGACGGGGTGCGCAAAGATATGACCGAATCCCGCGAGCATTGCGTAGTCGTCCGGCAGCGTCGTCGACGAATGCCGCTGCAGAAACTCTCTCCCAAAGGTCATCACGTCGCCGTCTCTGTCCGGCTCGTAGTCCCGGTGGAGCGCCAAATCGACGCCCGCAAGTCCCAACTGCCGCATCTGCGCGTTGGCCGCGCGATACGTCCGCGCGCGCACCATTTTCTCGTACAGCTCGTCGGGGATCCGCTCATTGGTGTCGTAGTGCGCGGCGAACAGGTCGAGCCCGCTCCGCTCCCAGCACCAGTTCTCCATGATCTGCGAGGGCAGCTCGACGAAGTCCCACGCGACATTCGTGCCCGCAAGGCTTCGGACGCTTACCCGGCTGAAGCAGTGATGGAGGAGGTGTCCGAATTCGTGGAAGAGCGTCTCGACCTCACGATGCGTCAACAGTGCCGGCTTACCACCCACGGGCGGATTGACGTTCGCGCAGAACAACCCGAGGTGCGGTGGCGCATGATCTTCACGATGTGCAGCGCTAACCAACGCATTCATCCACGCACCGCCTCGCTTGTTCTCGCGCGGAAACAGGTCGACGTAGAACGCGGCGATCATCGTGCCGTCCGCACCCTGAATGGCATACGACTTGACCTCGCGATCCCACGTTGCGGCCTCGCGCTCCACGATTTCGATTTCGTAGAGCGCCTGCGCCGTGGCAAAAAGCCCCTGCAGCACACGCTCTAGCGAGAAGTACGGTCGCAGCTCCTCCTCGTTGAAATCGTACTTTGCCTGTCGTTGTTTCTCCGCGTAGTAGGCCGGATCCCACGGCTCGAGCGCGGGCGCCGCGTCGCCTTCGATCTCGCTCCGGTAGGCCCGGAGCTCTTGGTTCTCGCGTTCAAAGGCGCCCTGGGTTCTCCCACGAAGGTCGTCGATGAAGGCCTTGGCCTTCGCGCCCACCTTGGCCATTCGATCTTCGGTCACCAGATCCGAAAAATCCCCGTACCCGAGGAGGTTGGCTTTGGCCCGGCGAAGTTCGAGGACCCGCCTGATGATCCGTCGGTTGTCGCGAGCACCCGATACCGCCCGCGTGTTGTACGCTCGCCAAACGTGCTCTCGAATGCTTGGGTCATCCAAGTAGGTAAGCACCGGCATCATGCTCGGCGCCTGCAATGTGAAGCGCCAACCCTCCAGCTCCTTCGCGCTCGCGTTCTCCGCTGCGGCTTGCTTGGCGCTGTCCGGCAGGCCAGCGAGCTTGCTCTCGTCCGTGATGATCAGCTCGAACGCGTTGGTCTCGTCCAACACGTTCTGAGAGAACTCCGTCGTCAACTTGGTGAGATCGATCTCGATCGCTTGCAACTTCGCCTTGTCTTCGGGGCCGAGCTCCGCGCCGTGCCGCCGGAAGTCCTCCAACGTCTTGTCCAAGAACCGCTTCTCCGTCGCAGGGAGCGCTCCCGCTTCGTCCGTCTCCGCAAAGGCGCGTACAGCCTGGTAGAGCCCATCGTTCATCGCGAGCTCCGACCAGAACGCACTCACCCTCGGGAGCGTGGCGTTGTAGGCAGCGCGTAACGTTTCGGTCGTCGCCACGCTTTCGAGATGGTCGACCACAGTCATGGCTCGTTCCAACGGCTCGGTGGCCTCCTCGAGTGCGCCGAGCGTGTTCGCGTACGTTCGCGGCTCGTCGTTCGCGGCCATCGCATCGACCGCCGCCTGTGCCCCGGTCAGGAGCGCCTCGACCGCGGGTTCCACGTTCGCGGCCTCTATCTCGTCGAAGGGAATCTCGAATCCGAGCTGGATCAAGGGGTTAGGCATCGCGGAAGCCTAGCAGCGGGATCGGGTTTGCGCGGCTCCCTTGCCAAATGGTAGAGAGACGGGGCGGCAGGCGTTCCACCGTACCGGCGACAGGGAGAATCGTTCATGGCGGTACCTACGCGTTACATCCTCCATCAAGGGCCGATGCTTGGTAGCTTTGCCCGCACCGCTTTTGTTGCCCTGAAGAACGCCTCCGGGCAGTTCAACAAAGCGCCCGTCGAGGTTCCGGGTCCCACCGTCTCGGCAAGGATCCCAGCACGACCCGCCGACTTGGTTCGCGATTACGTGCGTCACGTGGGAGGCGATCCGGCCTGGTATGGAGGGCAGGTCCCTGCGCATTTGTTCCCGCAGTGGGTCTTCCCGTCGCAGGTGCGCGGGATCGAAGGGCTCCCGTATCCGATTCACCGCGTCCTCAACGGCGGAACTCGTCTTCAAATGAATGCGCCGCTACCGCTCGGCGAGCCCTATGAGCTGAACGTGCAGCTCCTCGATATCGATGACAACGGACGCCGCGCGGTGGTTCACCAGCGTGCGATCACATCCACCTCGACTCACGCGGAGGCGGTCGTCGCGGATATGTACCTCATCTTCCCCCTCGGCGGTGGCGACAAGTCGGTCAAGCGCAACGACGATCGCCCACGTGTTCCGATCATGGCCAAGGAGATTGCGCGTTGGAAGCTTGGTACGAACATCGGTCTCGAGTTTGCGAAGCTCACCGGCGACTTCAATCCGATTCACTGGATTCCCCTTGCGGCTCGGGCCAATGGCTTCCGCAATGTGATCAATCACGGCTTCTCCACGATGGCACGCGCCGTCGAAGGGCTGAACCGTTCGCTCTTTTGCGGTGACGTGAGCCGGCTTGAAGCGATCGACCTGAAATTCACGAAGCCACTCGTGCTTCCTGCGAAGATCGGCCTCTACGTCGAGGACGACCGTGTGTTCGTGGGCGACGCGCCCGGCGGCCCCGCGTATCTAGTTGGAACCTATGTAGTGAGGAGCTGAGCTCGAATGACTGATCTTCTGCTGGAGAATCAAAACGTCCGGAAGCTAATCAAGACACTCGGCCTCCCAATTCCGGTGCCGGAGAGGCTCGCGCGGGCGCATGGCCCGTATGAAGAGAGGCCACTCGACGACAAGAACGTGCTCGTCTGCGGGGCAGGCGGGCTACAGACCGTCCTTGCCCAAATCCTGACGAAAGCGGGCGCCAACCCGTGGGTCGTGGGGGATTCCGACGCCGTCCTCGAGCCCTACGTCGGCCCAGGCGAGGCGTGTGAGAGGGCCCCGCGGTGGGTGCAGTCTGGTGAGGCTCCTGAAGGTGAGCGCGTCGACGCCATCGTCTTCGATGGCACTGGACTCGAGTCTCCGGACGACCTCCGGCAACTCTACGACTTCATGCATCCGTGGGTTCGCCGCCTCAATCGGTCGGGGCGCATCGTGGTCATCGGCCGTTCGGCCGCGGATGCCAAGAAGCCGGCTCGCGCGGCAACTCGAGCCGGCCTCGAAGGTTTCACGCGAAGCCTCGCCAAAGAGGTTGGAGCGAACGGAACGATCGCGAACAGCGTGTTCGTCGAAGAAGGCGCGGAAAGCCGTCTCGGTCCTGTGCTGCGCTTTCTGTTGTCCCGCTCGGTCGGCATTCATCAGCTGCCAACCGTTTCACGTCACCAAGCTCGTAAAAGGGGATGAGGCGCCTGACACACACGTGCTCGGCGGCAAGGTCGCACTGGTGACCGGCGCTGCGCGCGGCATCGGCGAAGCGACGGCCGAGCTCCTCGCCGCCGAGGGCGCACACGTGGTCTGCTTGGATCGACCTGCGGATGACGGCCCTTGCAGCAAGGTGGCCCAGCGCATCGGGGGCTCGGTGCTCCTCCTCGACATCACCGACGAAGACGCACCTGCCCGAATTGCGAATGAGCTCGAGCAGCGCTTTGGAGGCGTCGACGTCGTCGTGCACAACGCGGGCGTCACGCGGGACAAGACCCTCGGCCGCATGCAGCCCGATGCCTGGGACATGGCCGTCGATATCAATCTCGGCGCCGTGATCCGCATCACCGACCGCCTGCTCGACGATGAGGTGCTGCGCCCCGGCGGCCGAATCATCTGCCTGTCCTCGGTGTCCGGAATTGCCGGAAACCGTGGCCAAACGAACTACTCGGCGAGCAAAGCAGGCATCGTGGGGTTCGTCAAAGCGCTCGCTCCCAGCGTCGCGGACAAGGGCATCACGGTCAACGCGATTGCACCCGGGTTCATCGAAACGCGGCTCACGAGTGCCATGCCGGTTGCCATCCGTGAGGTTGCGCGCCGGATGAGCGCGGTGGGGCAGGGCGGGAAGCCCGAAGACGTCGGTCAGGCGATCACATTTCTCGCAACCCCCGGTGCCGTGGGCGTGACCGGTGCAACGGTTCGCGTCTGCGGCGGCGCACTCATAGGAGCATGAGGATGACCAAGAAGCAGGGTAACTGGGGTAAGAAGCACCGCGCCATTCTCGGAGCGGTTGGCTGAAGGTGAGGGCGCGAGCGGCAGTCGTCGTAGCGGTCCTGCTCGCCTGCCCGGGCTGCACGAAACAGGAGCCACGCGGGCCGGGCCGCGTCGTTACTCTCGACACCGGCGTCGCCGGGTTATCCGGGCTCACGCTGGACGAGCACGGAGCGTTTTGGGCTCCGGGCGAAGATGGCGCAGCGGTCGTCCGCATCGATCCCGAAACCTTCGGAGTCACCCGCTACGCTGTTGTGGGAGGGCCGCCGAACACCGATCTGGAGGCCATGGCGTGGGTCGACGGCACGCGATTCATGCTCGGCACCGAAACCCAAGAGAACGGTCGCCTTCGCGATGTGGTCCTCGATGGCCGGCTCGCTGCGGATGGATTCGCCGTTACGCCTGTCGGCAACCTCGATTACGCCCGCTGGCATCTGGCCGCCCCAGATAACCGTGGCATCGAAGGGATTTGTCACGTAGATGGCGTGTTGGTTTTTGCGACCGAGCTCGTTGAAAGACAGCGCGGCCGCCGTTGGGCACCCGTTGGCATGTTCGATCCGAAGACACAGACCTGGACCGCGCACCGCGTACGCCTGACGAGCAAGACAGGGAAGCTTGCAGCGATCGATTGTCGGATCGTGGACGGGTCGATCGAGGCGCTGGCGGTCGAGCGCCACTATGGTGTGTCGCGTCTCCTGCGCTTCAAGATCGCGCAAGGTCCCGGGGAGCAGTGGATCGACCCGACCATCGCGGCGGATCTCTCGGAGTTGGTTTCGCCTCTGCCGAACTTCGAAGGCCTCGCCTGGATGGAAGACGGCTCGGCCGCACTCGTCACCGATAACAAGCACAGGGGCGGCCCCCGCGAGCCAAGCAGGCTCTACTTCATACCCGCGAGCGCGATTCAATGAAGCGGGTCGCGGTTGCTCTGATTCTGGCGTTGGGAGTAACTGGAAGCGTCGGAGCCGAGCCGATCGAGCTCGCGGACGCGGTTCAAGACCACATTCGCGAGATTCACGCGCGCAATCCCGAGCTCCGCGACGACGCTTTTTCCAAGATGGGCGGCTCCAGCGTGGAGAGCAAAGCGTTCCTCCACTGCTTCGCGAACCCGTACGTCGATCTCGGCGAGCATCAGGAGCTTGCAGGGACCGTCGAGTACTTCAACACGGGAAGGCGCAACTCGTTCAACCGCGACAGTGAAGCCACCGGCGTGAGTTGGAGCCTCCGCTACGTACTGCGCGGGCGCCCAGCCCACTTTCGCCAAGAACTCGACGAGACCCAAGCGCGATGGGCGCTTGTTCTGTTTGGCAACAACGATTCTCAGAACGAGAACGAGCGAATCTACCTGACGCGTCTGGTGTACTTGATTGAGCAGATCGAAGACATGGGGGTCGTCCCCATCCTAGGCTCGGCCCTGCCGCGGCGAAACAACCACAGGCACCGATGGGTACGCCGCTTCAACGCAATCACGGAGGCTGTCGCCACACAGTGGTCACTCCCGTACATCAACTACCACGCCGCGACCGTGATCCTCCCACGCAAGGGTTTGGCGGGGGACGGGGTGCATGCGAACGTGCTGGGGCACGGCGGGATGCGCGCGGCGTGTCAGCTGACGAAAAAAGGGTTGCGGTACGGCAACAACGTCCGAAACCTCCTGACGCTGCAAATGCTCGAGGCCCTGCGCACGACGATCGCGGGCGCTGGCACTGGCACTGACGCTGGCACTGGCACTGACGCTGGCACTGACGCTGGCACTGGCACTGACGCTGGCACTGACGCTGGCACTGGCACTGGCACTGACGCTGACGCTGACGCTGACGCTGACGCTGGCACTGAGCCTGTCACCGGGTCGGTCTCGTCCCCGGCTCCCGACCCCTTGCCCCTGTCCACCTTCGTCTCCAAACCCGATCTCCCTCTCGCCGACTCCCTCCCCACCAATTGCGGCGTCCCCAAACCAGGCTCCCGCCTCTACCGCACCCGCCTCGATCTCGCCGAACGCACCCGCCTGCGCGCAGTGGCCCTCGATCTCGGTGGTGACAAGACCCGCGTCTTCTGGGTTCGCGTGAATGAAGAGGGTGAGCGCTGTGTCCGCCGGCGTACTCAGGCGCTCGAGGTGGATGCGCAGCCCGGAATGTGGGATCTCATCGTTGAGGTTCCCGAACGCGCCGCGCAGGAGGGCCAGATGCTGATCCTCATCACTCGCAACCCACGTTGATCATGACTGCCGTTGACCAGATACGGATTCACGAGATCTATGAATCGATTCAAGGCGAGTCGACGTTTGCGGGGCTTCCTTGCACGTTTGTCCGGCTTTCGCGCTGCAATCTCCGTTGCCGCTGGTGCGACACGCCTCAGGCATTCGAGGGCGGCACCCAACTGCCGCGCGCAGAGGTCTTGGAGAAGGCGCTATCGTTTGGGACCCCGCTGATCGAGCTCACTGGCGGCGAGCCCCTCCTTCAACCAGGCGCCATTCCGCTACTCAAAGAGCTTTGTGACTCGGGGCGCACGGTTCTCCTCGAAACCAGCGGAGAGCGGGACATCTCCCAGGTCGACCCGCGCGTGCACCGGATCATGGATCTCAAGGCGCCCGGCAGCGACGAGTCTCATCGCAACCGTTGGGCGAACATCGAGCACCTCACACAACGAGACGAGGTCAAGGTCGTCTTGTCCGACCGCGCGGACTACGAATGGGCGAAGGCGGCGATCGGAGAGCACGACCTCGCGAGTCGCGTGAACGCGATCCTACTCAGCTGCGTCTGGGGAGAGCTCGACCCGAAGGATCTCGTCCAGTGGGTCCTCGAGGACCGCTTGGCGGTTCGCGTGCAGATGCAGATGCATAAACTAATCTGGGACGCGGACACCCAGGGGGTCTAGGAGTCATGAGCGCGCGGTCCAAGACTGTTACCATAGAGACGCGAGGGCGGGGCACCACGGAGATCACGACCGACGTTCAAGACGCTGTCGCAGCGTCGGGCATCGCCGAGGGCCTGTGCACCGTGTTCATTCATCACACCAGCGCGTCCCTCGTCATCAACGAGAACGCAGACCGAGACGTTCAACGCGACCTCGATGCCTTCCTATCGAGGCTCGTCCCTGACGGCGACTCCCTCTACATTCATACGACGGAGGGCCCGGACGACATGCCCGCGCACGTCAAGACTGCGCTCACCCAAACGTCTTTGAGCATCCCGGTCACCCAAGGGCGCTGCGCCCTAGGCACCTGGCAGGGTATTTTCCTGTGGGAACACCGCCTCCGCGGCCACCGCCGCCGGGTCACCGTGACGGTCGTCGGTTAGACGCCGCCCAGGCCTACGCAGTCGCACCCTCGGTGTACATCGCCTCGATCTGGTCGGCGAAGTGCTCGTTCACCTTGGCGCGCTTCACCTTCAGCGTCGGCGTGAGCTCGCCGTCTTCGACGGTGAAGTTGCGATGCAGGACGGTAAACTTCTTGATCTGCTCCACCCGCGCGTACTGAGCGTTCATCTCATCGATGTGCGCCTGAATGCTCGCTCGGAGTTTTTCGCTCTTGTGAAGTGCGCTCGCGTCCTCCCCATTGGCCGCGGCCCACACCGGGCCCGCCTCCACGTCGACAGTGACGAGCGCGCTCAGGTACTTGCGACGGTCGCCGATCACGACGGCCTCGTCGATCAGCGGGTGGTTCTTCATCGACACCTCGAGGTTCTTCGGCGTGATGTTCTTACCGCCTGCGGTGATGATGATGTCCTTCTTACGCCCGGTGATGTTCAAGAAACCGTCGTCGTCGAACGCGCCCAGGTCACCCGAATGCAACCACGCGCCCGACAGCGTCTCGCTGGTGACCTCCGGGTCTTTGTAGTAGCCCATGAAGACGTTAGGCCCCTTGACCATGATCTCCCCGTCGTTGGCGATCTTGACTTCGACGCCCGGGATCACGGGACCGACGCTGCCCAAACGGTACTGGGCCGGGGTGTTGAAGCTCGTTGGGCCGCTATCCTCCGATTGCCCGTAGACCTCGAGGACCACGAGGTCCAAGCACGCGAAAAACTCCAGCACCTCGCGGGCGATCGGTGCTGCGCCGGAGACGCAGACGCGGGCGTTGCCCATGCCGATTGCCGGCTTGAGCTTCGAAAAGATCAGCTTGTTGGCGAGCCGATACTGCAGGCCCTTGTGGCCGTTGGGCGTCCTGTTGGCCTCCCAGCCCACCTTCATGGCCCACTTCACGAGCTTGGCCTTCACGCCCGTGGCGTCCTTGAGCTTGGCGGTGATTCCAGCGTGGAATTTCTCCCAGATTCTGGGCACGCCAAAGAAGACGGTGGGCTGCACCTCTTTGAGGTTTTCCGGAACCGCTTCGATCGACTCTGCGAAGTACACTCGCGACCCAGTGGTGATGGGAACGTGAAGGGTGAACATCTGCTCGGCGATGTGCGAAAGCGGTAGATACGAGAGCGAGCAATCCGAGGGGCCGGGCGTCGTAATCTCGGCGGCTGCGTTAGCGGTCCACGCGAGGTTGTGATGGCTCAGCATCACTCCCTTGGGCGGGCCGGTCGTGCCCGACGTGTAGATCAAGGTAGCGAGCGCGTTTGGGTCCAAGCGATCGAGCCGGTCGAGATATGCTTGCCTCTCGACTTCCTCTCCTTTCGCTAGGAACTCTTCCCAGCTCATCACCATATCGTCCGCGATCGCCGGGGCGCCCTTCATGGTGATGACATGCCTGAGGTTCGGCATGTTGCCGCGCTCTAGCTGAACTTTCCGCCACTGGTCCTCGTTCTCGACTAGGATGATGGGCGCTTCGGCGTGGGCGACGACGTAGCGAACCTCGACAGAGGAGCACGTGGTGTAGATGCCTGCCGGAGCGCCGCCTGCGCCCATTGCGGCGAGGTCCATGACGGTCCACTCGGGGCGGTTGAACCCGAGGATACAAACCGTCTGCCCGGGCTCGAAGCCGAGCGCGATCAACGCGCGCCCCGCCTGGGTCACTTGGTCAGAGTAGGCGCCCCAGCTGGTCGCCCTCCAGCTTCCACCCTCGCGGACATAGTAGGCAGGATCGCTCGGCGTCCTCTGCGCCCTTTGCAACAATCGATTCGGAATCGTGTCAGTAGCCACGGTGTCACCTCTCGGGTTACCAGCCGCCCGGCAGCTGGGACCGCGCAATATAGGCCCAGATCCCGCCGAATGTGAAGGGCAACTGCTCGCCCATGTGCTAAATCGCCCCCTTCACGGAGGAGTGGCCGAGCGGTCGAAGGCGGCGGATTTGAAATCCGTTGTAGGGGCGACTCTACCGGGGGTTCGAATCCCTCCTCCTCCGCCAAGTCTTTCAGCGTCGGTGCCAGTGCCGGCGCCAATGCGTTTCCATGCGGCTCCGGATCGAGTAGCGTAGGCGCCTCTGTGGGAGGATCTATGACGTTGCAAGGATCGATGCTTTCGCGAATCGAGGGGTGGGCCGATTCGAACGCGGGTGACCCGGCCCTTCACGATCGCAAGCCTGACGGTAGCTGGGCGACTAGCACCTGGGCTCAGTACTGGGCGAGTGTGCGACGTGTTGGCAAGGGGCTCATCGCCCTCGGGCTGCAACCCGCGGAGTGTGTGGCCATCGTAGGCGCCAATCGCCGCGACTGGGTGATCTGTCAGCATGGCATCAACGCGGCGCAGGGGATTCCGGCGCCGCTCTACACGACGCTTCTGCCGGAGCAGATGGCCTACATCATCGGCAATGCGCAGTCCAAGATCGTCATCTGCGATGACGAAACCCAGCTTAACAAGTACTTATCGATCGCCAAGGGCGACAGTCCCATCGAGCACATCGTCACCATGGATGATCTTGGGTCGACTGATCCGCGGGTCACCACGCTGGCCGCGCTGATGGCGAAGGGCGACTCGGTGACTGATGCAGACCTCAATGCGCGCCTCGACACCGCCAAGATGGATGATGTCGCGCTGCTGATCTACACGTCGGGCACGACAGGGCTCCCCAAGGGCGCGATGCTCACGCACCGCGGGATCGAGCTGATGAGCAAGGCAGTCGCCGAGGTGTTCCCATCGCTCCTCGAGACGAAAACGCGCGGCGTGAGCTATCTGCCGCTGTGTCATGCAGCTGAGCAGGGGGTGACCAACTTTGCTGGGCTCATCATCCAAACGGAGACCTACTTCTGCAGCGACCTCACACAGATCAAGGACTACCTCGTCGAAGCGCGCCCGACGTTGTTCCTGGCGGTGCCTCGCGTCTGGGAGAAGTTCGAGGCTGCGCTCCGCGGCAAGTTGGCCGAGGCGACGGGCATCAAAGCCAAGCTGACGAGTTGGGCTCGCGCAACCGAGCTCGAAGCATTCAAGCGTGAAAGCGAGACCGGCCGCGCCGTGTCGAACCTCTCGCGAAGCCTCGCCAACAAGCTCGTAATCTCGAAGATCCAAGACGCGCTCGGTTTGGATCAGTTGCAGGTCGCGCTCAGCGGCGCGGCGCCGATATCGGTATCGACGTTGGAGTTTTTTGCGTCGATCGGTCTGCCGATTCACGAGGGCTACGGAATGACGGAGACCACCGCCTTTGCATCGGTGCAACCGTACGGAAAGCTGAAGTTCGGGACGATTGGCAAGCCCCTTCCGGGCGTTGACGCAAAGATCGCTGAAGACGGCGAGATCATGCTCAAGGGCATCAACATGGTGAAGGGCTACCTGCGGCTGCCTGAGAAGACGGCCGAGCTCTACAACGAGGAGGGCTGGATGCACACCGGGGATCTCGGCGCGATCGATGAAGATGGGTACATCTCCATCACCGGGCGCAAGAAGGACCTCATCATTACGGCCGGTGGGAAGAACGTCGCCCCCGCCGAAATGGAAGGGTATCTGCAATCGATCGCCGGCGTTGGGCAGGCCGTGGTGGTTGGCGATCGGCAGCCGTATCTATCGGCGTTGATCGTGCTCGATCCGGAGGCGCTCCCCGAGCTTGAAGTCGCATCACAGATCTCCGGGCTGAGCGACGTCGCAACCGCGGCCCGGAACCCCGAGGTGAAGCGCTACCTCGAGGAAGAGATGCAACACGTCTGCAACTCCAAGGTTGCCCGCTACCAAACGATCAAGAAGCTCCACATCCTCCCAACCGTATTCAGCGTCGACGGCGGCGAGCTCACACCGACCCTCAAAGTGAAGCGCAACATCGTCAACGAGAAGTACGCGAGCGAGATCGCAGCGTTCTACACATAGGGGGCCCCGGCCGCGGAGTCCGCTCGGGCGTGACTGTCTGAGCTGCTCCCAACTGCCGATCAGTCCGGCGCTTTCTTGGCGTCGGCTCGGCGCCACACGCAAGACCTGCACCATGCGAGGGAGGCGGCCACCGAAAGCACTGCGGAATCGCCTGGCACGGCCATTGCTTCCCTCTCGGTGGGTCCTTGAATAAGGGAGGTTGTCGGGACTGCGGGTACTGGTGGAACGGCGGGTGCTGGTGGAAGCGCGGGTGCCGGCGGGATGGCCGGTGCAGGTGGCGCCGAGGCGACTCCCACGGGGCTCTGGACAGGCTCCGGCGTGGACGGGCCGGCCGCTCCCTGGAGTATCTGTTTCAACCTCAGCGAGGACGGAAGCGTGCTCACGATGGTTACGGATTCGGAGCAGGATTGCTACCTGTTTGCCCTCGGGATCAGCCTCGAAGGTTGTGGCCGGACGTCGTATAAGCCGGATATCCCCGTCGTGAATGGGGCGTTCGAGGTTGGCGCGGAGGGTGAGAACTACCACATCACCGGCACCTTTGATGGGAGCACCGCATCTGGGGACGCCTCCCTTTCCGTTGAGGGCGGGACCTGCACAGGCTCCTGGACGGCCACCCCTAGTCCGTGACGCCCCCACGCTATCGGCTAGGCGCAAGAGTTGCGCCCAAATCCCGGTCTGATTCGCATGACCGGCTCCCATCTCTGAGCTAAGGTCCGTCGCGAGAAACGGAGGCTACTGGCATGAGCGATAGAGTCGAGAAAATCCTCGCGAACTACGCCGGGGAAACCCCAGGCGTCATCGGAAACCTGAGGCGCCTATTGAACACTGGGCGGCTCGCTGGCACGGGCAAGGTCGTCATCCTGCCGGTCGACCAGGGCTTCGAGCACGGGCCGGCTCGCTCCTTCGCACCGAACCCTCCGGGCTACGACCCTGCGTACCATCCCGCACTTGCGGTCGAGGCGGGCTGCAACGGCTACGCGGCGCCGCTCGGCTTCATCGAGTCGATTGCGCACCAGTATGCGGGCCGGCTTCCCCTCATCTTGAAGGTGAACAACAGCGACTCGCTCGGCGGGCCCGACGAGCCCTGCTCCGCGCTCACTTCGTCCGTCGACGACGCGCTGCGCCTCGGCTGTGCTGCGATCGGGTACACGATCTACCCGGGCAGCGGTCTTCGCAATCAGATGTTTCAGGACCTTCGAGACCTCATCAATGAGGCGCGTTCCGTGGGCTTGCCGACCGTCGTCTGGTCCTACCCGCGTGGCGCCGGCCTTACCAAGGAAGGCGAGACCGCCATCGACGTCGTGGCTTACGCTGCGCAGATCGCCTGTCAGCTCGGCGCGCACGTCGTGAAGGTGAAGCCGCCGACCGAGGTCGTCTTTCAGGACGCGGCCAAGAAGAGCTACGAGAACGTTCCCATCGGGACGCTGGCCGAGCGCATCCAGCACGTCGTGCAGGCGGCGTTCAATGGCAAGCGCATCGTCATCTTCTCGGGTGGCGCGGCCAAGGGCACGGAGGCCGTCCTCGAAGAGATCGCCGAAATCGCCAAGGGTGGCAGTTACGGTTCGATCGTCGGCCGCAATGCTTTCCAGCGTTCGAACGCCGACGCCGTCAAGCTCCTGCACGACATCATGGACCTCTACGCCGCGCAGGCGTAGAAACGCTCGTACACGCGTGACTGAGCTGTCTGCCCCACCTATCGTGACCGCAGCCTGGGATGCCTACGGGGATCGCCGGGAGGTGGTCGAGGTGCGCGAGGTCAGCGCGAACGTGTCGACCAACTCGGTGTACCTGCTCGTCCTCGACGACGGGCACGCAGTGGTGGCGAAGTGTTCGAGCTATGGGTCGTATGTGCACTTTCGCCAAGACCATTACCGCATCCACGAGTGGATTCATCGGCTTCGGGGGACTCGCTACGCGTCGTTCCTCGCGCCGGTGCTTCTCAAGAACGACGAGGTCTTCACCTATCGCGACGAGGGCGAGTGGGTCGTTTTCTATGGGAAGCAGCCGTTCTACGACTTTCTGCCGAAGGTCCTGAGCGATCACGAAGTCGAGTCGCTCGGCCAAGAGATGGGACTATTTCATCGGGCGTGTCAGGAGATCTCGGATCGTGTGAAGCCGACTTGGCAGTCGCTCGGCGCCGATGTGGCGAGCCTTCACGACACGATCGGGAGCTCGGAGTGGCGCCGCGACCGCGGCTTCATGGATTCGTCGATCAGCTTCGTTCGCGCGCACTGCGATGCGTTTCTCGGCAATGCGGATGCACTTGGCTACCACGAATGGACGAAGATCCCGGTCCTGATCGACTGGAACATCGGGAACTTCTCGGTTGGCATGGACGGCGACGGCTTCAAGTTCTTCTCCCGCTGGGACTACGACTGGTTCCGGATCGAGCCGCGCATGCTCGACCTCTATTTCTGTGCACGCGTGGTCCGCGCGGAAGGCGACCAAACCGCGTTCAGCTACACCATCGACCCGCTCTTCGACCAGCGCTTCATGAAGTTCCTGCGCGCGTACCACGAGGTGCACCGGCTCACGAAGGAGGAGCTCCTCTTCCTCAAGGAGGCCTATCGGTTCTTCATCCTCAACTACGTATTGCGTATTGGGGAGCACTTCTTCCAGCCAGATATCTGCCATCGGCTGCAGCAGGAGGCCGTGGAGGAGTATCTGCCGCAGCTGGAGCTCGTGGACTTTGAGCCGCTGCTAGAAGTGCTGTAGCTGACCGCAGCGACAGCGACAGCGACAGCGACAGCGACAGCGACAGCGACAGCGACAGCGACAGCGACAGCGACAGTGGCAGCGACAGCGACAGCGACAGTGCCAGCGTCGGCGCTAGCGCCAGCGTCAAGTCGCGATCGAATCGCTGATGAACGTCGGGATGATGCCCGACGAGCGGATCATCAAGTCGGCTTGCTCGGGCAAGGTGTTGCCGGAGAGGACCAAGGTGGTGTCGAAGCCGTAGGTGTTGGCGCCGATGATGTCGGTGCGGAGGGTGTCGCCTACGAATAGGACGTCGCGCTTAGTGACTTTCGGGAGTTGTTCGCGGGCGCGGGCTAGGGCGTAGGCGAACATCATGGAGTCGGGCTTGCCGAAGCGGACGAAGGTCTTTTCGGTGATGTCGGACAAGAGGCCGCCGAGGCTGCCGACCGCGATGGCGATGTCGTTGCCGCGCATGGGGTAGGTGATGTCGGCGTTGGCGACGACGACGGGGACGTTGGTGCGGCGAATCAGGTTGAGGGTGGCGTTCACGCCGCGGAACCAGTCGAAGCCTTCGTCGTCGAGCAGGACGATGGCCACGAGGTTGTCCTTCGGGGTGCACTCCTCGACTGGCACCGGGATCTTGCCGGCGATTTCGATGTAGTGTGCAGACTCGGGCTTCCCGAGGTAGGCGACTTTGCCGTACGGGATCTGTTTTTCGAGGTACTCGGCGCACAACAGCCCCGAGGAGATGTAGCGCTCCGGGGGTAAGAGCTCGTCTCCGGCCTGCTGGGCGTACCGATCGGCCATCGCCTCCGGCGAGCGGGACGAGTCGTTCGTTACGACGAAGACCTCCTTGCCTGCGGCGATCAGCGAGGTGACCGCCTCCAAGGCGCCGTCGATCAGCCCCGTCGAGCTTTTTAGAACGCCATAGGCGTCGAGAAAAATGACGGAGTACTTGTCGGTCGTCTCTTTGAAGGAAACCACATCCATAGGACGGGCTTATTCGGTTGACGGGTTGGCGTCAATCGTCCTCGCCCCACGCTTTCGAAGGACGAAGAGCACCATAAGCAGCATGAGGAACACGAACATCCCCATCGCCACGAGAACCTCGATCAGGCGAATGAAGAAGTGATCGATCAGGCCACGGCCGACCGTGTCCAGCTTGGCCGTGGTCGTGGCGAGCTGTGTGTCGAGCTCGTTCAGAATGGCGTCGCGCTCCTCTCCGATGGCCGCCACAATCGCGTCTCGCTCGCCCTCTATCGCTTCGAACACCGTGATGCGCTCGTGTTCGATCCCATTCAGAAGCGCCGAAGTCTGCGCGGAGAGCGTCCCTTCGAAGGTGTCGAGAAAACCGGTCATCTCGCTCATCGAATCGACCATCGAATCGATACGATCGTGTACGCGGTCCTCGAACATCGCCTCCACCAGGTACTCGGCCTGCCACCGCACCTCCACGGGGGCCTGCGTGGTGAGAATCGTCATCCGATCGCCCATGTCGCGCAGCGTCTCCTCCATGCTCCCCATTGCTTTGAGACCGCCCTGTTTTTCATGCGAGACCAGCGATGCCAGATCCGCGCGCGCCGTTGGCCGAACGAAGAGCTTTCCTTCGATGGGGTTCGCGTCCACCCAGGTAGCCACCCTTCCCTTCATTCGCTCGAACTCGTCGCTGGACACGACTTCCGAGGCGATCTGCTCCACTGCGTGGACGAGTTGCTGCGTCGTGTGCAGCGCGCAGTTCTCACGGTCGCCGAGCGCGCCCCTTCCGCCCCCTTCGTCGAAGTAGTGGTGCTGCTGCTCGGACAAGACCCATAGCTCGATCAAGCCGGCAAACGGGTCTTGGTCGAACGCCGCAGCGCGTGCTTGGGGCATGGCCCACATCCGCCACTGATACGCGTGTTCCCGTACGTTTGGGTCGTTTGAAGCTTCTGCGATATCCCCGGCACAGGCCGCAACGAGTTGGGCGAAGCGCCGAGCGTACTCGTAGTCCATCGCGCGGAGCTGATAGACACTGATTTGCTCTTTCGCCATGTTGGCCATGAGCGATGGCTTGTCCGGCGTGGTGCTGCAGCCAAAGATCGAAATTGCGAGCATGGAGATGGCCAGGATGTGTAGACGGCGCCGCGTCACCAGCATCGCGCCGATCAGAAGCAACGCGAACAACCCGAGACCGGGGCCATCGGTGCTGCCGGGAGCCGCGGCACAGCCACCCTTGCCGCCATCGAACTGGTGCTTCGGCTCCCCGAGGAAGTCCAGGTCGTCTTTGGCTTTCTTCACGAGCGCGGTGCGGCTACAGAGGCTGACCCGCATGGGGTCGGCATCGTCGCGAAGCGCGTAAACGAGGTACGTTTCGCCCTTCACGAACGTGTACCCGCAGGCCGCACTGCTCCCCGCAGTGTGTACTTTGATTTCCTGTTCCGGATCGCCCTTCCACATGCGCTTTACGCGGAGGGTGATTTCCAGCCCGCCAAATCGGGTGGCCTTGTTGGGCTCGATCTCGGTGACCTCGCCGGCGAAGATCGCGTGAGACACCGAGCGGCCTTCGGACGGGGCCCTGGCGCACACGCGCGCAGGGCCCGCCCCTGGCTCGTGTGGGTCCGGGCTCGGATGCCCAAGTAACAACCCAACTCGCCCCCGCATGGGCCACGTTGTACCACGCCAAGGGCACCCGCCGGGGGGCGCTTTGACACCCCTTTGGGGGGCGGCTACATAGGCCGCCCGCGCGCCTCGTGGTGCGTGGCTTGCATTGAAATCCTTGCTTCTTGGAGAGGTGGCCGAGTGGTCGAAGGCAGTCGCTTGCTAAGCGACCGTACGGTGTAGAGCCGTACCGGGGGTTCGAATCCCTTCCTCTCCGCCAGCTGGGGCGCTTGACGCTCCAAAAGGGGCCGCTACGTTGCGCGCCCCGGGGACTCATAGCTCAATTGGATAGAGCACCGGCCTACGGAGCCGGGGGTTGGAGGTTCGAGTCCTCCTGAGTCCGCCCCCGTTTACGCAGCCACCGTGACCGGCACCGGCCCCGACTTGGGCGTGCGCTCCCAGCGCCCGTCCTTTCTGAGTCTCATGTCGGCTGTGTAGGACTTGTCGAGGAATTGCACGAGTCCGGCAAAGAACGGCAGGTGGTCGTACGTATCTGTGGGTTGGAACCAGAGCGGGAGCCCCACTTCGGCAATGTGGTCCGCCTGAACGATGCCGAGCGTTTTCCACTTGGGCCGACGGTGCTCGCCCAAGTCCCGATACTCCTCGTCTTCGTAGGCTGGCAGGAGGTTGCCGAAGGATGCGCTGCTCACCGCAACAAGCCCATCGTTGGGGCCGCCGCCCGCAGCGGCGTCGATTTCCCTGATGGCGAGGTAGAAGGGAAGGAGCAGAGGCTGCACGAGATCGATGGAGATGGGATCGCCTGCGACGGCGTAATAAGGGACGTTGGGGTCATCCTCGATGATGCGGTTGAAGTAGTCGAGCATGTAGTCGCGCGAAAGCGCTTTGACTGCGCGCTTGACGTCCTGTTGGCTTCCGGTGATGAGCTGCGCCATGACGCTGAGGAGGTCGAGCAGGCGGTCCAATGCGTCTTGGTGCGCGGGGACCTCCTGGTTGAGCTCGTTGGCAAGGGCAGACCCGAGATGCGGTGTCGCGACGGTCGTCAACGACGCCACATGCGGACCGTAACCAAGGCCCCACAGCGGCCCGAGCGGTGTTTCCTGCGGTGGGCCTACGGGTGCGACGAGCACGCGGGCGTCGAGGCCACCCTGACTGTGGCCGACCAAATGCACCTTCTCTGCTCCGGTCTCCTCGCGAATCTTCTCGATTGCGCCGAACCACTGCTTTGCACGGTCGTGCGGATCATCGAAGAGCGCAACCTGTGGTGCGAAGACTTTGTACCCCATCGCACCCAACTGCCGGCGCACGCCGGTGAAGTACTCGATCAGGGTCCAGTCGAAGAGCTTCAGCTCCCGGAAACCGGCAAACCCGTGCATCAGCACGATCGGCTCGCAGGAGCTTTGAACCTTCGACGGCTTCACCTCCAAGGCGCGCAGTGCGGACGCCGTAACAGCCTTCAGGCCGAGCGGAAGCACGCGAACCGCAGCCTCAGCGAATTTCAGTTGTTCCTTCATGAGCACCCCTGATCGCAGGCCTCAAAGTTGCATACCACGTGCCCACTTGGAACCGCTGGCTTTTCTGCTCTGCGGGCGACGGAACCGGCGAACGAGCTGCGCAAGGGGTCGGTGACGTACGCGAAGACCTTCTCGACAGGTGCAGTGATGCTGATGTTTACCGTCGGCATGGCTTCACCCTCTTTCGTGGCGAGAGTACAGCAACAAGCGACTTGCTACCCCTCACAGCAGCGCTTGCGGCATACGTAATTGTTCACCCTGTCGCTTCTTCGATTGACGTCGGCATGATTACTCTCCGGGGAAACGTGGCGGTCGACGGACCGATACCTGGCTATGGACGTCTCTTCCATGTGCAGGATTGCAACGTTATCGATATATGATACTCTGGTAACCACATGATCCGAAGCTTTGGGAATCAACTGGCTGAGGATCTTTATTACGACCGAAAGACCAGGTTTGCTCGGGCCTTTCCACGGGAGCTCCGAAGAGCTGCGAGACGAAAGATTCTATTTCTCCACGACGCTGCTGAGCTACGCGATCTCCGTATTCCACCAGGGAACAAGCTCGAGGCGCTGCGCGGCAAGATGAAAGGGTTCCATTCGATTCGAATCAACGATCAATGGCGCCTGCTCTTCGTGTGGAGGTCAGGCGAGGCCTACGAAGTTCAGGTAGCCGACTATCACCGATAGAAGGGAAGAGATGACCAGGAAAGTCAGAGATCCCAAGAACCCTTTTCACCCAGGAGAGATGCTGCTGGAAGAGTTCCTGCAGCCTATGGGAATGACTCAGACAGCCTTTGCCGAGAAGCTCGGCTGGACTCGCGCGAAGCTCAACGAGCTCATCAAAGGCAAGCGTGGCGTGACTGCCGATTCCGCCTTGGATCTGGCTCAGGCTTTCGGCACTTCTGCGAAGCTGTGGATGAACCTGCAGGCGACCTACGACCTCGACCGAGCAAGAAAACGCCGCGCTGCCTAGGGCAAGGAAACCAGGCTCCTCTAGTTCTTCTTTGACGAAGTCACTCCACGGGGTACACGTTCACGTGAGCCTCGTCGTCTTGGGAAGCTAGGACGGCGCCGGTGATGATGGAGCCGACGAAGAGGCCTACGCCTGTGTAGAACATGGGGCGGTAGCGGATTTGGTCGCCTACGAGTGGGTCGTGGCGGTAGTCGATCGAGGCGAACATGAGCGCCATGCCTGCGATCGAGCCGGCGACGAACGTGGCCCAGCCGGCCTTTCTCATGCGGCGCTTGTCCACGTAGCGGCCCTCGATGATCGATTCCTCGGTCAGGTCGATGGGTTGAAGGACGTTGACGGGCCTGCCGCCGTCGAGCGAAAGCGCCATTCGATGCCGGCCCGAGAGCAGCGTCGCGTCGCAGGGTGTTTCGCAGATCGGTTGGTAGGCCTTGGTGATCACCTCGCCATAGTAGGGCGCGGCACCATAGCCGACTCCGGCACCACCCCAGCCGGGCCCGCCCCAGCCGTAGCTCATGCCGAACGTCACGCCGCTGATCGAAGAGTAGCTACCGCCGACCAACAGTTGGAAAGCGACTCCGTCGGTCGGCGAGTGGAAGTGGGCTTTCACGGGCTTGCCGGAGATCAAGACGCGGCCGGGCCGTTCGAGGATGAGCCCTGTCGAGGGCGTTTGGAACTCGGGGACTCCTGCCTGAGCTGGCGGCGGCGCGTCGATCACCTCGACAGACGACGGCTTGTCTTCGGGCTGTGCGGCTGACGCCTGCTGTCCAAGCGCGGCGGCCGGTTCGACGACCATGGCGAGCAAGATGAGGGCGATCGAAACACGCATGATTCGCTCCATCACTAAGTAAGACCTCTTGCCCTGCCTGAGCCAATTATAGCCCAATTAAAAAAGGCCCCGCCACACGTCGGTTACCGCTACCGTTGCTCCCTTCCGGGCCTGGCGGATTTCACGGGCCGACGTTGGCAGGACCATAAACTGGCGGAGAGGAAGGGATTCGAACCCCCGGTACCTTTCGGCACACACGATTTCCAATCGTGCACCTTCGACCACTCGGTCACCTCTCCAGGCGGAGTCCGCCTTCCTTGTTGCTTCGGCCACTGCCTTTTCGGGCAGAAGCCTCTGCGATCCTCAAACTTGTAGGTCAAAGAACGTGGCGGAGAGCAAGGGATTCGAACCCTTGGTACCTCTCGGTACACTTGATTTCGAATCAAGCACCTTCGACCACTCGGACAGCTCTCCGCGGCGGAAGCTAGCAAAAGGCGTTTACCTGTCAACGGACGTTTCGCGGGTTGTTCTTAGCTCGGATTGCCGCAAAAAACTGGCTCAGAAGCGCGCTGCATGCGTCGTCGAGGACGCCCGGCACACATTCGAATCGGTGGTTGAGGCGTTCGTCGCTGCCGATGGTGTAGAGGGTTTGGGTGGCGCCGGCTTTGGGGTCATCGCATCCCCACACCACTCGCGGCACGCGCGCGTTGACCAGCGCGCCGGCGCACATGGGGCAGGGCTCGAGAGTGACGTAGAGCGTGGTGTCGATGAGGCGCCAGCTGCCGAGCGCCTTCGCGGCTTCTTGAATCGCGATCATCTCCGCGTGCGTGGTCGGGTCCTGTGAGGATTCGCGCAAGTTGTGACCGCGGCCGATGACCTGGCCTTCGTGGATGATTACGGCGCCGACCGGGACTTCGCCCTTGGCCTCCGCGAGGCGCGCTTCGGTGATGGCCGCCTCCATCCATTGCTGGTCTACGCCGTCGCTTGTCATTGGTCGCTCTGTTCCCGAACCCACGCGGCGAGCTCCGCCATCCCTTGCTCGCGGGTCACGACGGGCTCGTACCCGAGGTCTTGCTTAGCTCGATTCATCTCGAAGGCGCTCGTGTGACCTCGCCGGATCACTTGGCTGAGGTGAAGCGACGATAGCCCGGTGCGCGACGAGATCCAGGCCCATCGATAGGGGCCTACGCGTCTTGGTGCTTTCCATCCAAGAGCCGTGCTCAGCTCGGTGAAGAAGTCGCGCGAGACCGAGAGCTCGGTGTCGACGATGTTGTAGACGTTGCCGGTCGTGAGTTTCGCTTCGGCGGCTCGGAGCACCGCGTGGGCGAGATTGCCGACGTATGTCGTGGCCATCAGCTTCTTTCCACCGCCGATGATCCGGATGCCGCCCCGGTCGGCTTCCTCCTTCCACCCTGGAAGGTGAGTCGTGTCCCCGGGGCCCCACACGAGCGCCGGCCGCAGCGCCGTGGTGCGGAACCCTCGCTGGCCCGAGCTGCGCACGAGCTCCTCGGCCTGGAGCTTGGTGCACGCGAGCTCGCCGAACGGTCGCGGCGGGGCTTCGTCTTCGTTCCAAAACGAGCGCGGCCCGTCGTAGAGCGTCACGTCGGCGCACGAGATGTGAATGAAGCGGCGGCAGCCGGCCTGCTTGGCGGCGTTGACCGCGTTCTCGGTGCCGGCGACATGCGCCCAGCCGAGCGAGTCCGGGTCGGCCGCGGGATCGGCGATTCCGGCGGCGTGCACGATCGCGTCGCAGTAGGCGGCGGCGGTCGCGAGTCGGTTCGGGTCCCCGAGGTCGCCGACGATCCGTTCGACCTCCTGTAGCGAGCGTGAGTCGGCGCCTTCGCGGACGTACGCCACGACCTCGTGGCCCGCCGCTTCGAGGTTGCGCACGACGGCGCCGCCGATAAATCCGGTTGCCCCTGTGACCAGACAGCGCACGCCCGCCTTGTAACAGGAAGCGCCCAGTTTCACAAGCGGCTACGGGTCAGTCCGTAGTCGTGATCGACGCTGTACGTGCCGATCACCTCGCCCTCTGGCCGACCACGCAGCGCTCGACCTCGAATACGATGTGTCGGGGGAACGATTCACCGAAGTGGCGCTGACATGCGACGATCACCTCGCCTGTGTTGCGCTCGAACGGCACGTCATTGAAGCGTGTGAGTGGTGCTCCTTCGGAGGTGCTCAGCGCGAGGTTCACGCGGTCTACGCGCGTCAGATCGAGCCCGCCCAGGCGGTGGATGAGTAGCCGCCCACCCTCGGGGAAGGCTGCTTGGTGGTGCTCGCCGGGTTGCATCGGGTTCTCGCTCATCAGCTCACCGCGACTTTCGAGCGCGCGAAGCGCTTCGGCCGTGATCACCGGCGGGATGGCGACCGACGCGCAACCGACCACTGCACCCCAGCGCTCGGCCTCAGCAGCGCAGTCACTGCAGTCGAACAACAGCTGCTCGAGCCGCTCACCTGCCTCCTCGTCGAGCTCGCCGGCGAAGAAGTCGATCCAGCTTTCAGCCGTGACGCCATGTGCGCACCTTGCCGTCATGCCGGGTCTCCTCCGCGGTCCAGGCAGTCTCGAAGCTTTCGTAGCGCTCGGTGACGGATGACCCGTACGTTGCCTGGCGTGACTCCAAACTGTTGGGCGATTTCAGTGCTGGACCGCCGCTCCGAGAACGATGACTGCACGACGCCCTGTTCCCGCCGGGACAGCTCCGTGAGACACGAGGTGAGACGCTCTACCAGATGTGTCCCCCACGGGGGTTCTGGAAGCCGTTCGGGTGATGGAGTGGGCTCCAGAGCCAGCCGCCGTGCAGTCCGGGCGGCACGTTCCCCCGTGCGTCGAAGGGTGTGCGCGACGTTGCGACACACGCCGAGCACATAGCGATCGAGGAGCTCGAGGTCGTCGACTCGACCCGTCCGCAGCGCTGTCAGCGTCACCTCCATGACCTGTTGTGCGAGATCCTCCGCTTCCGTTACACCGCGAAGATGCCGCAGCCCGTAAAGGCGTGCGCGTTGCCAAAACCGGCGGCAAAGCTCGGCTTCGGCAGCAGCCACGTGTGCCCCGCCCTCCTGGATGCGCAGAGCCAGCTCCGCATTGCCGGGGTCCTCCGATGTCACTGGCGAAGTCTACTCGATCTTTTCTTGTAACGGGCCGCGGTGTGGCGACACGTCGGAGTGAACCGCCAAGGAGGCCCCACCATGCCAGTGACGAACGACCAGGCTGGAACCCGCATCGACGAAATCGCGCCCAAGATCTTCCGCATCAGTACACCGGTGCCTCCGGAGGCCATGCCGGGCGGGTTTACGTTCAACCAGTTTCTCCTCGTGGACGACGAGCCGCTGCTGTTCCACACGGGGCCGCGCAAGATGTTCCCACTCACCCACG
>PVMK01126007.1_pt1 | contig 70191 bp, 52 predicted proteins | sample 1853481 | NCBI WGS metagenome assembly PVMK01 (sample SAMN08533507, study PRJNA380276) | Marine sediment metagenome, whole genome shotgun sequencing project.
TCATTATTTCTTCTATCTGTGCCACTACATCCGGATACTGATCTGAAACATCGGTAGTTCTGCAATGTCATTTTTAAGGTCGTACAATTCCAGTTTCATATTTCCTTTAAAAATATCTTTTCTAATTCCTTTCCAATCCCCCATCCTTACAGCTTGCTGACCCTGATAGCTAGGGAATTCCCAGTATAAAAATTCATGTTGGGCCTGTTCTTCTCCAAATAAAGTGGGTAAAAAACTGATACCATCAATATCTTCGGGTGCATCTGATTCAACTAACTCACCAAAAGTTGGCAATACATCCCAAAAAGCGGAGATATGATCTGTTGTACTACCTGCCTTAATTTTTCCCGGCCAACTGGCAATCATGGGCACTCTTATACCTCCTTCATAAGTAAAACCTTTTGTTCTACCATAATTATTGGGAAACGGATTTGCACTGTTAAAAAAATCAGCATCTACTCCACCGGTATAACTCGGGCCATTGTCGCTTGTAAACACAATTAAGGAATTTTCATAAATACCAAGTTCTTTTAGTTTAGCCACAATTTCTCCCACCTGATCGTCTAAATAGGTAATCATACCTGCATAAGCTGCATGTGGATATCGATTAGGGAAATATCCTTTATCCCCTAAATATGGCTCTTCCTCTCCGAATATTTTTACATACCTGTCTACATATTCTTGTGGCACTTGTAATGGCAAATGTGGTAAGGGTGAAGCATAGTACATAAAAAAAGGCTGGTCTTTGTTGTTTTCAATAAATCGTAAAACCTCAGTTTGCATTTTTGCAGGAGCATAATCTTTCTGATCATATTTTTGATAACTTTCCAAGGTGAAAATATCCACTCCTTTATCCAATTTGGTATTGGGCGCAACAATTTCATTGTTTAACCAATCCTTCTCTTCATTAATCCATAAATGTTTTGGGTATAATTGATGCGCTTGACGCTGGCAGTTATAGCCATAAAAAAAATCAAAACCATTTTTATTTGGTATCCCCTCCGTCAACGGAGCACCTAATCCCCATTTACCAACAATGGCAGTTTTGTATCCTGCAGCCTGGAATAGTTCTCCTAAAGTTACCGTGCTGTTTAATATAGGCCGTTGCCCTTCCAGGTTAGGGTCGTTCACGGCTTTTTCATAATCCCAAACAGGACCTCTCTCAGCCCATTCATCATTACTTCTTATCCTGGCATGACCCGCATGTTTACCGGTCATTAACATATAACGGGAAGGTGCACATACAGGCGAACCGGAATAGTGTTGAGTAAACAGCAACCCTGAAGAAGCTAATGCGTCAATGTTTGGTGTTTTAATTTTTTCCTGACCGTAGACCCCTAATTCTCCATATCCAAGATCATCCGCCAGAATATAAATAATATTAGGTTTATTCTCCTTAACACTTTCTTCTCTTTTACAACTAACAAAACAACTTACAACTGTGATCAATACAAACAGCTGTCCTAATTTAATTTTCATAAATGTACTTTTATTTAATTAATGATCTGATAATCATTAAATATATTATAATCTCAATAAATCTTCAAATGTATTTAGACGAACAACTATTGATATTAGATAAAGGGATTTTTATACTCCTTTTCTACCAGGTCGTTTTTTAAAACCTGACATGATTCTAATCTTATTTTAAGATCACCCTTAACTGATTAGCATTCACTAATGCTTCGTGAGTAATAAAATAACTATTATGTAATTTTCCATTCAATAAAAATTTATTTATAAAATCACCGGTGCCTTCAACTTTTTTAATTTCTAATGTATCATTTGAATAATATTTAGAATTTAAATGAATTGTTATTTTATCAAAAACAGGAGTGCTAAGCGTATAAATAGGGTTAGCGGGACTTATTGGGTAAATACCCATCATGGCATAGATTATCCATGCCGACATGGTTCCGGTATCATCATTCCCTGGTAAACCATCCGGTAAATTTTTAAAATATTCCTTAATTAAATCTTTTACCAGTTTTTGTGTTCTCCACTCTTGCCCTTTAATATAATTGAATAAAAAAGGGTAGGCAATATCGGGTTCGTTAGCCATATCAAATTGCTCATTATCAAATACTTTCTGCAGTTGATCAGCAAATTTCTTATTCCCTCCCATCAATTTTATCAAGCCTTTGGTATCGTGTGTAACCATAAAGGTATATTGCCATGAATTTCCTTCAATGAATCCCATATTCTTCTCAAAATTAGCACCCGTGTTTGGATTGAATGGTGTATACCATGAACCATCATCATTTTTAGGTCGAAGCAAATTAAATTCATTGTCAAATAGTTTCCTATAGGATATTGATCTTTTGGAAAACCGTTTATAATCTTCGTTTTCATGTAATTCCTTTGCCAATTGAGCTATGGCGAAATCTGCAATATTATATTCTTGAGTGGTAGAAACAGAACCACTCTTAGTTGTTTTAGTTGTTAAATAACCCTTTTCAATATAATCCCTTAGCCCAGGTCTCAGAGGATTGTTTTCTACTTGATTTGCACTTTTTACCATAGCTTCATAGGCTTTTTCAATGTCAAAATCTCTAATCCCTCTAAAATAAGTATCTGCCAGTACAATTCCGGCAGGATCTCCCACCATGGTTGTTGTTTCTGTGGCATTCAATTCCCATTTTGGTAACCAACCGCTCTCATCATATATATCGAGTATACTTTTGACCATATCTGACTGTTGCTCCGGATAAAGAAGTGACATTAGAGAATGAAGGTTTCTATAAGTATCCCAGAAAGAAAATACCGTAAATCTGGTTCCATCCGTTTTAGCGGTCTCGCGAGTAGCCATTTTTGGATATTCTCCATTTAAATCGTTCAAGGTATTCGGATGAATTAGAGTATGATACAAGGCCGTATAAAAAACCACCTTATCATCATTAGTTCCGCCCTCAACCTCTATTCTGGATAGTAATTTATTCCATTCAGAAGAAGTACTTTGATAAATTTCATCAAAGTTCAATTTCTCCGTTTCTTTCTCTAAATTTTCTCTTGCATTTTCTATACTTACATAAGAAATACCAATCTTCATTACAATCTGTGTTGCTTGCTTTAGATCATAACTAAAATAACTTCCTATACTATCCCCAACAACTTCTTTATAATAGTTTTTAAAAAGTCTCGTTTTGCCATTATAACCCATCCATTGCCCTTCTACTCCCTCGTTCTTTACCACATTTTTCCAAACTCCAAAATCATCTGCCGGATGGCTGAATTTTGCAACAAAATAAACCGGATATGTTTCGTCAGACTTGTAATAGCAAAAACTACCAACGGTTCTTATTCCTTCAATTTCGGTAGGCGATACTATTTTCACCATAGCTCCTTGTTCATTTGTAAGACCAAGCCCTAAATTAATTAAGATATTAGCTTTACCTGAAGGAAAGGAAAATCTACTTATTCCAGTTCTGGTTGTAGCCGTTGTTTCTACTTTAACTTTGTATTTTTTTAGAGTCGTACAATAATATCCTGCCATTGAAATCTCATTTTCATACTCACTGCCATAAACTAGATGATCTGTTTCTAATTTCCCTGTTGTTGGCATCGTTAAAATAACTCCCAGATCAGGACAGCCAACCCCACTTAAATTAGCATGAGAAAATCCTGTTAAAAAATTATTCTCATTTACATAAGGGTTAGACAACCATCGGCTATCTTTTTCTAAAACATTTTGAGTTCCGGCTACATTAAAAGGAGATACACTAACCATCCCTCTGGGAAAAATAGCTCCCGGATTTGTTGCGCCGAAATTAGATGTACCTATAAACGGATTTACAAAACTCACTGCTTCTTGTGAAAAACCATCAAATCCGGCAAATATTAAAATAAGGACATAAAAAAATATGTGCCGCAATCTTTCAATTCTACTTTCTTGAAAAATGGTTTTCATTCACTTTTAGTTTTAAGAGGTATCCCTTCTCCAATTGTTTTAACCTCCAGTTTAATTTCAGAATTCTTTGCCTTAAGAAACTTACAATCTAAGGCCAATGTATGCTCACCTTTAGCTATTTCCATTTTCTCTATTTCCAGATCTATTCTTTTAATCTTATTCCAACTCTTATCATACAATATGGCCGTATTTCCACCGTTGTACCTAATGATCTGATTATCAGATAATGTAATTGGAAATATTATTTTTTTATAACTATCCAACTCTACTGTAATGTCCTTGCATTTTGAGTCTTCCAATACCTGAATGTTAAGAACAAGTGGCTGTTTAGGATAAGGGTTATTAAAATCAAATGAGGAGTAAAGTGGTTCACCGGGTTGTCTTACTTTTTTTGCATGCCGGTAGATCTCAGTTGCTAGTGGATATAAATTCCACTCATTCATGCCTATGGTTTCTAAATGGTATTCATTTTCAATATTTTCCATTTCTTTCTTCAGATCAGTTGGAAAGGCACCTCCAATTCTTGCACGTTCCCATTGTTTTACCAGTTCCAAAACCTGATCAGATTGGCCATGTGTTTCCAATATTTTATGACTGGTTATAAAGGCATAACCAGCATCAAAAGCTGCTGAACGCGCCAACATCCACTCCATATCTTCAAGGCTTATTTCCGGAGTCATTCTAAACCAACCTAACATTCCCGGCATTAGATTCCTTTTAAAATATGGCTGATTTTTCATACGGTACTCCGTTTGGCTCTCTCTGAAACCTGCATACCAAGGTTCACCCCAGTTCATCCGACTATAGATATGCCAGAAAAAGTGCGTGGTGCGGCTTGCATCGACTATTAAGTGGCTCCTTATATCCGCTGACAAATTATTATACCAGACATATGGCATCATCGTTTCTCCGTAATTTCCCAATCCTGTTGATTTATTCCCCTCTAAACCATCAAAAGACAACTGCCGTAATCCCGTTTTGTTATATAATTCAGCTATGTTTTTTGAAATCTCAATGGTCAGATCTGTATTTGATAAGAACACCTTATAAGAATGGTCTAATAATTTTGCTATTTCATCACCCTTCTTATGAGATGCAACTTTTGTATCAAAAGCACCTCTTTGGCAATCCAGCAATTTCCATGGAACTTCTTCTGTTACTTCCCCATAGCGAATTAATTCATCACCTATCCAAACTGTTCTTAAACTATTATTTTTAAATTGATTGAAAAAATCCGGTGATTCAACGGTTATTACTGTTTGTTTTTCATCCAAATCTGCTAAGATCACTGAACTGCCAACTTTTGCCAATCGCTTATCGGGCACTGGAGTTACATAAGGATCATTTGTTGTAATAAAATTTGAAAGCGTATGGGTACCTAAACTAATTCCTTGTTTTTCAGCCCTGTCAGCACACATTCGCAAGCCTTCAACTCCATTTGGAAATGCTCCTTCGTATAAGTCAAAATGCCCCCAGCTTTTGAATGTTTTTCCATAGTGATATAAATATTTCAAACCGGCCTTCTTAGTAACCTCCAGTGCTTTATCTATATTTTCTTCGGTGAAATTCATTATTAAATAGGCGGCAGAGGCCCCTGGAGCCAATTTTCCCCACCGCCCGTCAATCATTGGGTGAGGTAATCCTTCTGCTATCTCAATTTCTCCTATAGTTTCCAGCGTATTTTCAACAGGACATCCAAAAAGAGCTACTTTAGATCCAATAACTCCTCCGTCATCATAAGCAGGAGCTACAAATTTTTCATGATCTAAATTTTCAATGATTCTATCTTCATTTCGGTTCCTGCAGTATGCTTGTAAACTACTTCCTGCCTTTGTTGGTTTAGCGGCTTCAATTCTGTACAAAACATGACGTTTATCTTGCTGGCTAACATCCGTAGGGTTTTCTTGATCAAAGAAATCAAACTCTGGCATACAATCGTTTTCCTGATAGGGATAACCACCAAGTGTTTTAATATTCAATGCCTGAATACCAATGGCATATTCGTCTCCACGAACTACTCCAATGGTTTCCCCAATTATTTTATTGATGGTCGTTGGATATGGACCCCAGGTAATTAAGTCGACTTCAGGTCCTCCATCCAATTTGATAAGTTCAAAAGTTATGTGTTTTTCTTTGACTATATATTTAATCTCCGCCCTGGTTTCAGAGGGGTAGTTTAACGTGATCAGACCCTCATTCTCTACCATAGAAATTGGAAACTCAAAATTTCCATCTAATCTAATGGACATTAAGTACGCTTTCTCATTTTTAGCGAGATAATCGATGCCTCCGACTTTATCAAAGATATTAGCTATACTACCGTCCTTATTAAGTACTAATTGAAATTCTTTGTTTTTTGAAACTAAGGTCGTTTTATTCTCCGTGCATGATGACATGGAAAACAATAATACGATCGAAAATATGAAGGCAATAATATTTTTTAACATTCTTGTTGCTTTATGAATTCATCATTCAATGATTTGAGATATTTTAAATGTCCATGCATAATCACATGGTGGATTATTTCTTAGTTTCTCAGGAACTATTATTTTAAATCCTTTCTCTAAAGGACTCCATTTTAGTTTTGTTTTTGAACCCAACAAACTTATCCTGGTCCCCTTCTTTGGATTAATTGATGTTACAATAATTTCGGCAGGCAGCTCTTTTTCATCTTCTTCAGCCAAATAAAAAAGAAATACATTACCATCTTTGTTCTGGGTCATCCCTATATTATTCTCCTTAAATGGCGCTATGGGTTTTGTGTTGTATATGGCGCTACTATTAATCTTCATCCAAAGCCCAAATTCTTCTAAAAGATCATAGGCTCCCTGTTGCCATTCACCATCCGGTCCGGGAGCAATATTTAATAATAGATTGCCTCCTTTTGCCACGATATCAATCAGGGTATGAATACCTTTTCGCCCGCTCATGTATTCAGCATTATGTGTGTACGACCAGCCTCCTCCCGAAATAATACAAGACTCCCATGGGTAAGGCAATGTTTTATCCGGAACTCGATTCTCAGGTGTCAAATAATTTTGATTTTTCCCATGAACAGCTCTATCCACTACTATTAAACCAGGTTGTTTTTTTCGTGCTTTTACAACCAATTCATCCATTTTAATATCCTGAGAAACCTGCCTGTGCTTAATAAACCCGGTATTAGTCTCTGTTAGTTTTTTCGAATAAAAATTATTGAGCTCTTGTTCTGAAGCCTTTGAAACCCAACCTCCATCGAGCCATAAAATATCGACCTTACCATAATCTGTCATCAATTCTAATATTTGATTATGTGTAAATTCAACATATTTCTGCCATTTTTCAGGATAGATTTCAGGGTCATAATTGACATTTCTATCTAAAGGAGGAAAGTATGGGTCCCAATAATTCTCATTATGCCAATCCGGTTTTGAGAAATATGCCCCCACCCAAAAATCATCCTGTCGAAATGCATTGAAAATTTCTTTTGTAATGTTCGACCTTGGGTTCGAACTAAAAGCACATGCAGGATCTGTTACTTTATAATCAGTGTGTTTTGAATCGAACATGCTAAAACCATCGTGATGTTTTGTGGTGAACACCATGTACTTCATTCCCGCTGCCTTAGCTGCTTTTGACCATTTTTCAGGATCAAATCTAACCGGGTTAAAAGTATTCTTTAAAGCTTCATATTCCTTTTTGTATTCAAAATAATTTTGAGGGTTCTCCCCTTTCTTACGTTGACACCAGCCATAATCTTCCGGGCAAAGTGACCAGGACTCTACAATACCCCATTGACTATAGGCTCCCCAATGCATCAGTAAACCAAATTTTTTATCCTGCCATTCGTCCAATTTTTCCAATACCAAAGGATCTGTTTCGGGAACATAGCGCTCTTCTTCATAAATTGCTTGTCCAATTACAGAGCTTGGTATCATAATAAGTAATCCAAGCAAAATTATAATATTTAGATTTTTCATCTGTTTAAAATTTTGTAGTTATCAGATATAAAAGCAATTCCAAAACTTCTGCACAGATGGAACCGCTTCACTCTCCCGTGATATTTTTTAATCATACCCTTGTGTGATATACTATGATTAATAAATATCATGGTCGTTTCATAAAATATTAATTATTCGTTTAACAGTGTCACAATAATATTCCAAAAGCCATCGCTTATTATTTTTTGATCCTTTAATTCCGCAAGTTTATCCTTGTCATTCTTATAAAATGCTATTGCCAGTGTTGTTCTGTTTCTTAAATCTTTCTTTTGAGCAGCATTTTCCAGTTCCAAGAGTAGCTTGTTTGCATCTTCCTCTTTATTCAAATCCTTTAAAGATAATAATCCAAACAAATGATTTACGCTTGATACTTGGATACTTCCATTGCTTTTTTCAATTATACTATTTAAAAGTTCTACTTTTTTATTCTCTTGCTTAAGTTCCCCGTAACAAATTGCCAATAGATAATCCTCCAATCTGCTATCTATAGAATATGGTTTTCCAACGCCCAAATTTTGAGGCCACATTTTTGATTCTTCCAGAACTTCGACGGCTTTTTTATAATTATGTTTGAGCATTAATTCATTTCCCCAAAGAACATGGGCATCATAATATATTTTTCTGCTCTGCCCGCCCATTTCGGAAGGAAGAACTTCTATCTTGCTCAATACAGCAATACTCTTATCATATTTCTCAACCATAAGCAAGGTATTCGCATAGTTTAATCCTATATCATTATTCCCAGGGAATTTCTTGAATGACTTGCTCGCTATTTTATAGGCCTCTTCAAATTTCTCATTGGTTAAATAAAACTGAGTGATTTCGATCCAAACTTTCCAATCCCCTTCACTTAATTTTAAAGCTCTATTAAAATCCTTTAATTTATCATCATAATTCTGGTTTTTCAGGATTAATGCCCGGAATCTGTAAAAAGTTCCTGAATCCGGTTCATCACCCAGATTTTCAATAATTTCTACTCCGACACTATTCTTACCTACAGCCATATAATTTTGCGCCAAATAATATTCTAATTTCCAATTTTTAATTTGATTGAGACCCCACTGCAAAACCGGGATTGTTTCTGTCCTGTACGGAAATACAAAATCCGGAGTGTCCTTTAATGCATCTTGTAAATATCTGTTGCTCTTATCAGTATCTTTATTTCTCAATAAATAGGCTAACCATAATTTTATTTTTGTGTAGGATTCCATATGTTTCAATACTCCAATCGCTTCTTTCTCAAGACCTAAACTTTGATATCGTAGTGCCATTTCCAAAATTGTCTCTTCAGAGAATTCATTTTGAACCAGATCTGTCATTTTAATCAGTTCTTCCCTTTTTTCATCGAACAAATAAATTTCAAAAGCTGCAAAATGATTTAGAGGGTCTATGATCAATAGCTCATCAACTTGTTTTTTAAAATCTTCCTTGTTGTTTTGATTTCTAGCCAATACGATCATTACTTCTCTGGCATTCACATTGTAAGTATTAAAATCTAATGATTTCAGAGCATACTTTTTTGATTCATTATAGCGCTTCTTTAGCAAATATATCTCTGACATTTGGGCATAGGACACCGACCTATATTTCATGTCTCTCGCAGACCAGCCTAAAGCTTCTAAAGCGCTGATATATTCTTTTTGCTCACGATAAATAATTCCTGCCAAATAATTGCCTGCGGGATTATAGGTGTCTATTTGCAGTAGCTTATTAGCATATTCCAATGCCTCATTATAATTAGTTCTTCTATATTCAAGTTCAGCTAATTTAGCTAAAGCCTCTTGCTGTGATGGATCATAGTCAATTAATTCTGTTAACTTAGCTAAAGCTTCATCATATTCTCTGAATTTCATCGCTTCCCATCCATCCATGTACAATTTTTGTACTTTAGATACTTTCAAATCTGTATAGGAATCAAAAGGTCTTTTAAAAATTGTACTATTCTCATTTGATGTATAATATAACTTCCGATCACCAACAAAAACTTCTATAATCTCATTAGAATTGATTTCTATTTTTTCAGAAAACACTTCCATTGGAGATAAATTGAGATTTGCTGTAAAAACCTGTTCTCCTCCTGACAAAACGGTCAATTTCTCTTCCATTTCTTGCAATGCATTTAACCCTACATACAATTCGCCATCTTTAATTTCCACATTTAGAACCCCATACTCTGAGGCATCTTCCATTCCTCCAATTTCTTTATAAGGGAACCATAATTCCTCCCAACGATCCATTACATAAGGCTCGAAATTGGCTTGAGATATTGGATTAATTTTACCGGGACTATACTGATTAAATAGTCTACCCGCCTGAAATTCTATATATTGACCATCAGCGTCTGTTAGTAAATCTTCCCATATTCCACCAATTCTTGATTGTGACCATAACCAAAGCTTTTGACCAGGCATTTCTTCATAAGCAGAAACATGTCCAAATCCGAAATTGCTCTTATGATAGTACCCCCCAAAGAAATCTTTATAATGACCGACTATATGGAATGACTTGTGCGGTCCAAAATTATTATTCTTGTAATAGGACAAATCCCTTCCTTCTTCATCTATCGGCCATGGTTTAGCATTCCCACTATGCTCTAAATATTTATTGCCAGGAATAAAGAACTCCAGATCCTCTTTTGCTTCGGCAGCAGCAGTCATCCAGTTATAATAGGATTGGTTTAATGGCGTAGGGTTATACCAGGATGCCTTGGTTTCAAAATAAGCTTTATCATTTTGTAAATTTATTTCAACGGTCCATCTGGTTCTTGAACTTAAATCTAAGGTTCCAACGATACAGCTCACACTACCGTCCTTATTTTCTTTTATAACATAATCTACGGGAGTAGCAGTTGCAGGGGAATGTCCAATGATTCCAAAATTGAATTCAATTCCACCTGATGTCCAGGGACCACGCATTGCAATGTTCCTGAATTTGATCACTTCATTTTTATAAAGAAATTCTTCGCCCGTTTTCTTTTCAATAGCTCCCCATATTTTACCTCCAACTTCTGGTAAAACAAATATCTTTATGTATTCATTTTCCAGTGTTACAACTTTCCATGGTTTCTTTTTCGCTTTATTCTCATATCCGTTAAATTTAAAATATGGAACTATTTTTGTGTTATCTGTTAATATAGGTACTGGGTTTGGTGCGCTAAATGAATAAGTATCAATCATTTGAATCTCTTCTTTTATAGAAATCGTTTGTGAAAATCCATCCTGAATTTGAGAAGAAAAGACTAGTAAACTTAAAAATTTAATAGTCCTTAGTGCTTTTATCTTATTGGTATTATTAATTTTTCGGAACATGGTTATAAAAAGTTTTTAGCGATTATTATATAGATTGAACTCATAGCATATTGTATAAATTTTATTTTTAATTTGGCTTGAATGAATTTGGTTTGAATATCAAAATCAAGACTCCTACTTTGAATTACGCTTGCTTAATGAATAAGGTTCATTCTTTGGATCTGTTCCCCATTCTTTATTAGGCGAATCTCCTAAATCAAATTCTAATCTCCCTCACTTTTGAATATTTTCAAAAGTCAAGTAAGTATTCTCGTATGGATTCCCATTCAGCTTTGCCGACTGAATAAAAACATCATTCTTCGAGTTATTTTCAGCACTTATTATGAATTTATTACCATTCTCCAGATTAATCGTTGCTTTTTTAAACAAAGGACTTCCAATAACATATTGATCTACTCCGGGGCTAACAGGATAAAATCCTAAGGCACTAAATACATACCAGGCAGATGTTTGACCGTTATCTTCGTCTCCACAATAGCCATCTGGTGTGGGTGCATATAATTTTGACATTACCTCTCGTACTTTCTCTTGTGTTTTAAATGGTTCTCCAGCATAATTATAAAGATAGATCATGTGTTGAACAGGTTGATTACCATGTGCATAATTCCCCATATTAACAATTTGCATCTCTCTGATCTCATGAATAGTGAATCCATAATACGAAGCATCAAAATCTGGCGGCATTTCAAAAACCTCATCCAATTTTTTAGTAAAATTTTGATTGCCTCCCATCAGATCAATTAATCCTTGAATATCATGAAAAACAGACCAGGTATAGTGATAGCTGTTTCCTTCGGTAAAGGCGTCTCCCCATTTGAGGGGATTAAAGGGAGTTTGAAAACTACCATCTTCATTTTTTCCTCTCATTAGATTTGTAGAAGGATCAAACAAATTTTTGTAGTTCAATGACTGCTTATAGTATTTATTGGCCACTTCAATTTTACCCATTTTTTCTGCCATTTTTGCAATGGTAAAATCGGCAAAAGCATATTCTAATGTTCTTGCTGCATTTTCATTTATACCCACATCATATGGCACATAGCCCAATGAATTATAATAATCAACTCCTGCTCTACCAACAGAATTAACGGGTCGGCCATCGGCTATTGTTGCATTTTTCAACATGGCTTCCAGTAACAATTCCGTATCCATATCTTCAACTCCTTTTAAAAATGCATCTGATATAATGGTTGCCGAATTAGAGCCTATCATACTGTCTCGATGCCCGGGACTAGCCCACTCTGGTAACCAACCAGACTCTTTATAAGTATTTACCAAACCCTTCATTATCTTGCTGTTCATCTCTGGATACATCATATTAAAAAATGGAAATACAGCGCGAAAGGTATCCCAAAACCCATTATCAGTGAACATATAACCGGGCAACACTTTGCCATTGTACGGGCTGTAATGCACTACTTCATTTTGCGCATTAAACTCGTAAAACTTTCTTGGAAAGAGTAAAACCCGATATAAACACGAGTAAAATGTTCTTATGTTTTCGGTATTTCTATCAGTTATTTGGATCCGATTTAATTCTTGCTCCCATTCTTGTTTTGCTTTTTCCTTGGTCTGTTCAAAAGAATCATTACCAATTTCTCTTTTCAAGTTAATCTCGGCCTGCTCAAGGCTAATAAATGAAGAAGCTACTTTTACATGGATCTCTTCTCCCTTTTTTGTTTTGAAACCGATTATTGCTCCAACATGATCTCCTTTATTCTCCGTAGAATTTTCAAGCAGTTCCCAGTGATCTCCCCACGTGTGATTCACTTCAAAATCTTTATCAAATTCTGCAACAAAATAGTTGTGAAAATTTTCCGGCACTCCTCCACTATTGTTTCGGCAATAACCAATAATTTTTCTTTCTTCAGGAATAATTTTCACCATGGATCCTTTAAAAAATGCATCCAGCATCAAAAATGATTGCTTAGAATCTGGAAAAGTAAATTTAAAGTGGGCAGCTCGTTCCGTTGGAGAGACTTCTGCCACGACATCATAATCCGCTAAATAAACACTATAATGATGAGGGTGTACAACTTCCGCTTTATGTGAAAACCAGGATCCCCGCTCATCCTCTTTAAATTTCAGATCTCCTGTCACAGCCATTAAAGAGAAGGCTGCATAATCATTTATCCAAGGGCTGGGCTGATGTGTTTGTTTAATACCGCGTATTTTATTTTCATCGTATTTATAGGCCCATCCATCACCCATCTTTGAAGTCATTGGAGTCCAAAAATTCATCCCCCATGGCGTTGCAATAGCCGGATAGGTATTCCCATTTGACAAACTAAAATCAGAATCTGTCCCCATCAAAGGGTTTACATAATCTACTAAATCTACTTTATTTAATTCTTTAGTTTTATCTATTTTAATATCTGTTTTACAGCTAGTTAATGAAACTATTAAAAACAACAAAGTAATATTAAATATTGATTTCCTCATATGATCTTTAATTTAATTCAACAGCATTTCCATGCCCTCTATATAGTTTTAGCTCATCTTCTAATTCTACTTCCAGAATGGTAACATAGTGATCCATATCTTCCATTTTCGGCACTTCAATTCTCAAGATCCCAGGAATATTATTCCAGGCCGCTCCACCATTTCTTTCAAAACTTAAATTTTGTTCATTGCCCACTACTTCTATTGATTTGACTTTGTTCTGAATACCTCTTAAAGAAATATAATTTTTGGGTGAATCAAACAAACACAAATAAATTTTCTTGTTGTCCTTACTTATCAGGGTCGGACCGTAAAAATGACCATCAGGGAGACCTGCTTTAGAATCAAAAACAGCCGTATCATGCTTGTTAATCCAATCTCCTAAAGCTAACAATCGTTCCTTTTGTTCTTTCGCAATCGTACCATCGGGTTTTGGACCGATATTCAATAACAAATTTCCTCCGGACGCTATTACTTCAACAAAAGTTCTAATAATTTGAGATTTAGGCTTGTAATTTGTATCCGAGGGGTAATACCCCCAGTTATCATTCATTGTCATACAAAATTCCCACGCTCCTTCCGGACGCACAATAGGAACTCCCTGCTCCGGAGTACTATAATCTCCATAGCTTTTCAATCTTGAATTAACTATTGTTTTGGGGTTCCATTTTAACAGAGAATCCTTTAAAGCCTGAGCCTGCCATTGTTCGCTTGATTTTTCCCAATCCCCGTCGAACCAGTACAGGTCAGGATGGAAACTATCATTTATTTCTTTTAGCTGTCCCTTGTAAAATCGAATAAAACGTTCCCATGAAGATAATTCTTTTTGGTTTCTTTGATAATAATCCTTTCTGGTATCCGGCCTTGGAAATACTACATTATAATCCGGATGCGACCAATCACAAAGTGAATAGTAGAGTCCCACTTTTAAATTTTCATTTCTTAAAGCGGTTACAAAAGGAGCTACCAGATCCTTTTTAGCAGGTGTTTTTTCTTTAACATTCAGCTCACTTAATTTAGTGTCCCACAATGCCACTCCATCATGATGTTTTGTTGTAAGTACCGCATACCTCGCTCCTATTTTCTTGAAAAGTTTTGCCCATTCTTCCGGGTTATAATTCTCAGCTGTAAATTCTTTTCCCTGATTCATATAATCCTCATAAGATATTTGTTTATGGTACATGGACCAGGATTCACCTATCCCATTTACGCCATAATAACCCCAATGAATAAAAATTCCCAATTTGGCATCCCTGAACCAGTCTAAACGCTCTTCTAAAGTTAACTTTTTTTCTTGCCCTGTCATTTGACTGCTAAGAAGAACTAGGAATAATACAAATGTTTTAAAGTTTTTCATTTTTTAATTTATTAAAATTTCATCAACAAATAGTATTTATCTTTATTTATTTAATTTAATGCTTCTACAATTGCTTAAATCTGAATTCGAATAATTTATAATATCATAATTTCATCAATAAATACCCATGATTTAGCTCCGGCTCCTTCATGCCATTTAGGAACTATTTTCATATTCTTCATGATGATTCTTATATAACGGGCATTAGTTTTCTCAAACTTAATTTTAAAATTCCTGATTTTAGTGTCTCTATTTCTATCTGTTGGGGGGATTTTCAATTCTCCTAATCGTTTCATCGATCCCAATTCATTCCCTGCATAGACCTCCAAATTTAAGGGGAAAAAGATGTAATTGGATACTCCCTCCAAACAATTGGCTGACACTCCTTCAAAATCAACTATATCTCCCATATCAAGCGTAGCCACAAAATCTTCATATATCCATTCCACTTCCCGTCTTTAAAATTAGTTGAACCCTTTTCAAGATTTATTAATTTTTCAATTCCAGAATAAGATTTTTCCGGCTGATACTTTACTGAAACATCTTTAATAATGTGTTTTATTTTACTGTAATTTCTCTCAACAATATCACTGGAATACCAATCTTTTTTAAATGATCTTGTTTTAAATTTGGTAGATTCTATTAATACTACAGGAGTTGTGTATAACAGAGAGGCACTATCGGGATCCTGACCATTAAGTGTATAATATATCTTTTCATCTCTAAGATTTCCCTTAAGTTCAACTTTTAGTTCATTTTCAAAGATTGTTTTATCTCCCAGAACAACCGGCTTTTCCAATTTGGTTTTTTCTATAAAACCTTCAAGCAGACCCATAGAAATGGTAGTTTGAAAACTATTCTTATCATTCATTACCACTTGATCCGTTTGTTTGCCAACATTTCCGAAAAATATTTTTTTTGGCTCAATATAATTTAGCAAATCTGCTAGGCCTTCATTTGTTATTCCCGTATTGAATACATTCAAAATTTCCAACTCTTTTTGGTTTTTTAGATAATCAAGTGTCTTATTGGTGATTAATGTTTGATCCAACCTTAAAATCCTTAAAGATTTTAACTTTTTAATGCTGCTTGCCAATTCATCCGTGAGCTTACTTTCTTGTAAATTAAGTTCAACCAACTGATCGGAAACTGAGATTAAACTTTTCATGGCTTTATTAGAAATTTTTTGATCATTGTTTGAATAAGTTGCACTTAAATAAGGTTCTCCAAAAACTAGTTTTCTAATTACAAAACCATTTGCTATTAATATATTTACATTCTTTTGCTTCGCTTCATCAACTTTTAGTTTAGGCAAAATAAGATAGTCTATCAACATATTGGACATGGTATCATTTTTTACATAATTGACCATCTGTTTATTAAAATCTGCCCCGGATGCTATCCAATGTTTTATCAACCAAATTTCATTTCTTGTCAGTTGAGGTTTACCCGATGGAGGCATATGATTGTCCTCTTCAATCGGCAACATCAGGGAGGTATACATCGGACTCTCATTAATATTTCCAGCCATTAATATTTCTCCATTTTCTCCTCCTATTTTAATATGTTCTATCGCACTTAAGTTCAGTTCTCCCTTGGTTTTATTAGAATTATGACACTGAATACACTTATCTTCCAGTATAGGGTTGATCACATTTCTATAATAATATAAGCTATCGGTATCAATTATTATTTCTTTCTCATCCTCAAATCCGATTGGCGAATAGGTTGTTAAAAAAGTATCGCCATGAGTTAAAATACTCCCATAATGACCTGTAACTGTAGTCAATAAAAGGGTTGTGATATATAAAGGTATATACATTTTTTTCATTGCTACATTTTCTGTTTTTTTGACAAAAAATAACAAACATGTCAAAAGAGCCATCGCAAATCCTGCGTACATATGAATCTGTAGTACTTCTTTACCATAACCACCTTCTAATGACAAAAAATAACCCAATATGGCTGTCAAAACTGAAAAAAAAGCTGAAAACGCCAAGGCATTTTTTATCATTATATTGAATTCATTTTTTTGAATTCTTCCAATAATTTCAATAAAAAACGTAAGCAGTAAGGCTCCGATTGGCAGGTGCAATAACAAGGGGTGAAATCTTCCAAAAAATAAAAGAATCTTTGGAGTTTCTTGTTCCTGACCTGCATATGCACTGAAGGAATAAATAAAAGCTACGGCAAAAAATAGAATTTTCTTTTGTCTTAACATATATTTTTAAATCATAATATTAAATAATTATGCCAGCACATTATGAATAACATTTCCCGCTATATCAGTCAATCTATATCTTCTACCCTGATGTTTGTATATCATACGAGTATGGTCTATGCCCATTAAATGTAACAATGTAGCCTGCAAATCATGAACGTGCATAGGGTCTTTAACAATATTATATCCATAATCATCTGTTTCGCCATATGTCATTCCTGGTTTTACCCCACCACCTGCCATCCAGATAGTGAAACATTTTGGGTGATGATCTCTTCCGTAATCATCTTTAGTTAAGGTACCTTGACTATAATTTGTTCTTCCAAATTCACCGCCCCAAATTACCAGCGTTTCATCTAACAATCCTCTTTGTTTTAAGTCCATAACCAAAGCTGCAGAAGCCTGATCGGTATCTTTAGCTTGTTTAGCCGTTGCATTAGGCAAATTTGCGTGATGATCCCATCCCATATGATACAGTTGAACAAATCGAACATCTTTTTCTATGAGTCTACGTGCCAGAAGACAATTTGCCGCATAGGTCCCCGGTCGGGCCGCATCTGCACCATACATTTGATAAATATAATCAGGTTCATTTTCAATATTCATAGTTTCCGGTACCGAAGTCTGCATGCGATATGCCATTTCATATTGTGCAATTCTGCTGCTAATTTCAGGATCACCGAATTCACGTTCGTGTTTTTCATTGAGTTCTGCAATATGATCTAACATTTTTCTCCTTGTCATACGACTCATTCCATCAGGGTCCTTTAAATAAAGAACCGGATCCTTTCCTGACCTAAACTGAACACCTTGATGTAAAGAATTTAGAAATCCATTGCCCCATAATCTGGAATATAAAGGTTGAGCTTGAGGCCTTCCGGTTCCTCTGGAGAGTAATACGGAAAATGTTGGTAAGTTTTCATTTAAGCTACCCAAACCATAACTCATCCATGATCCAATACAGGGCCTTCCCGGTTGCTGTGAGCCCGTTTGAAAAAATGTAATCGCCGGATCATGATTAATGGCTTCGGTATGCATTGATTTTATAAAACATAATTCATCTGTAATCTTAGCAGTATATGGCAAAATATCGCTTAACCAGGCCCCGGATTGACCAAATTGATTAAATTTAAAATTACTTCCAACCAAGGGGAAACTTTCTTGATTTGAAGTCATGCCAGTTAATCGTTGACCCTGCCGTACCCAATCAGGTAATTCCTGACCTCGTAGTTCATTCAACAATGGTTTGTAATCGAACAGTTCCAACTGCGAAGGCCCTCCACTTTGAAACAAGTAAATAATCCTTTTTGCTTTTGGAGCAAAATGTGGAAGATTCAATTGCCCGTTATTCATTCCAATCAAATTCCCTTCATTTCCTCCTTTAAATAATTGCAAAGGATCGAACATGGAAGCTAAAGCAGCAGCACCAATTCCAAAACCCAATTTTTTTAAAAAATGTCTTCTATTATTAATATTTAATTTTTTGATGATTTCATCCATTTCAGTAAAATTAACTTTTAATAATTGTTTCTTCCAAATTTAATAATACACAAGCCAAGGTAGTATATTTATAAAGTTCAGTTTTATCCACAGTTTCATCCAGTGGAGTGTCTCCAATAACAAGCAAATCATCAGGGTTTTTATCAGGGTCATTCAACCCCTCTTCAGATTCATTAAGATAAATCATCATGCTTTGAAGCTCTTCTTTATCAGGTAATCGAGAGGTGATTGTTCTGAAGAGTAATTCAGATATTTCTTCTTCACTACTCAATTCTTTCTTTAATATATTGGTTGCCAATACTCTTGCCGATTCAATATATTGTGGGTCATTTAACAGCACCAGGGCTTGAAGTGGAGTACTTGTTTTTTGACGTTTCACTTCACAAAAATCCCTTGAGGCAGTATCAAATGTCATCATGGATGGTGGAGGTGCTGTTCTTTTCCAGAAAGTATAAAGGCTCCTGCGATATAAATTCTCTCCCTTCGCTTGTTTATAGCTAGCTAAACTTCCTCCTCCTCCTCCGGTTTTTTCTTTCCACAAACCTTTAGGTTGATATGGCTTTACACTAGGACCTCCAGTTTTTTTAATTAAAAGTCCACTTACGGCCAAAGCATTATCCCTGATCATTTCTGCAGTCAATTTGTATCGAACACCTCTAGCTAACAAATCATTCTGAGGATCTAAGGCAAGGCCTTCTTTTGTGATAACAGAAGACTGCTGATAGGTAGATGACATTACCATTTTTTTAATTAGGGATTTAATATCCCAACCATTTTCACGAAATGTTACAGCCAACCAATCCAGAAGTTCCGGATGTGAAGGAATGGCTCCTTGGTTTCCAAAATCAGCAGGAGTTGAGACAATTCCTTTACCAAAAATAAGTTGCCAATAACGATTTACTGTCACCCTCGCAGTTAATGGGTTCTTCTCGTCAAGAAACCATTTTGCCAGTCCCAATCTATTTTTAGGTAGAGATTGATCAAAAACTAATATTGCCTCAGGCGTTCCAAAATCTACAATTTCCCCCAATGCATCGTAAGCACCACGGTTCAGTATATGAGTTTCTCTTATTCCGGGAGTCTCTTCCATTATCATTACTTTTAACTCCTTTATTGAATCCGGCTTATGAATAAACGGATATTCTTCACTTATTAAGGCTGAATCAATCTCAATATAGGGTTTAGGTATTTCGCCATACTCGATTCTTCCTTTTTCATCAACTTGATTGAAAAAACTATAAACTTGATAAAATTCTTTTTGAGATACTGGATCGTATTTGTGGTCATGGCATCTACTGCATTCCATAGTAATTCCAATAAGAGACTTAGTCGTAGTAATGGTTCTGTCCATCACATATTCTACCCGGTATTCTTCATCAACTACACCACCTTCTTGGGTAATTTTGTGATTTCTATTAAATCCGGTAGCTAATATTTGTTCTTTGGTTGGGTTATCTAATAAATCTCCTGCTAATTGCCAGGTTATGAATTCGTCAAAGGGTAAGTTCGAATTAAAGGCATGGATTACCCAATCACGCCAAGGCCACATCGTTCTTTCCAAATCATCTTGATAGCCATGAGAATCGGCATATCTGGCAACATCCAACCAATCTGAACTCATCCTTTCACCATATTCCTCAGATGCTAATAATTGATCTACTACTTTTTCATAAGCATTGCTGTTCTCATCTTTTAAAAAGTTATCGATTGCTTCTAAGCTAGGTGGTAAACCTGTTAGATCAAAATACAGTCTTCTTATTAGTTTTTCCTTGGTCGCTCTTTTAGATTGCTTTAATCCTTTAGATTCCAGTTTGCTCGCAATAAAATAATCAATTTCATTTTGTACCCAGCCTTTTTCCTTTATTTTCGGCACATCTGGCTTAACAGGAGGAATGAAGGACCAATGTGACTCCCAAGTTGCTCCCTGTTCTATCCATTTTACAAGTACTTTTTTTTCATATTCGGTAAGTGTCAGATTAGAAACGGGAGGCGGCATTCGTACATTAGGGTCTTCGTTAGTGATACGATATACTAATTTACTTTCGTCAGGCTTACCCGGAACAATTGCATAATGATCTTTCAACTCACCTAAAGCTCCTAACGCTACTTCCTTAACATCAAACCTCAACCCTGCCTCTCTTGTACCAGCATCCGGACCATGGCAAAGAAAACACTTATCTGATAAAATTGGTTTTACATGAAAATTGAAACTTATAATATCCGGTACTTGTTGCTCGGTTAGCGCCAAATATCCTTCCGCGCGATTAGAAGAATTCAACAGACTATAGCCATTTTCGTCAGCAAATAAGAATTTCACCAAAACAAAGCACAAATAAGGAACCAGAAAATAAAGGACTATTCTAAATTTTTTCATTATTAATAGTATGATTAAACTTTGCTGAATATATAAATCAATTTCCTATAAATTAAAAAAAATTCGACCAATTACAACGAAATGATGCTAAAAACATAATTATTAAATTAATCTATTAATTATTTCGTATTGCAACAACTGTTAAAATCAAAGGTTCAATCAGATAAAAATCGCAACCCTATCAAGAAAATTATTCAATCACAATTTCATCTATAAACATAAAAGCACCACCTCCATTAGGAGCATTTTTCATATTCATAGCAACAATTTTCACATATCTTGCTTTTTGTTCTTTAAAATCTATTTTAAAATCTTTCAATTCTGAACCCGCATTTTTAGCATAAAGCCTCTCAATTCTTCCAATTTCTTCGTAAGTATCTCCATCGTTGGAGGCAAATATTACTACAGCTATAGGAAAGTAGATTCCTGAGCCTTGATTTTCAATAGATCCGACTATAACCTGGCTTATTGGATTTTCTTTGTCAAGATCAATAATAACTTCCATATCATTTTCTAACCATGCCTGCCATTGACCATCATGGAAGTTTTTAGAACCTCTTAAAGTATTTACCATGTTATAAGCTCCAGCACCCTGGTATCTGTCATGATAAGTATCTTTATAGGTAACTTTTTTAGCAACCGCTTTGTGATATTTAATAGTTTTATTAAACTGTTTACCTACTGGTTTTTCATCTTTAAATAAGGATGCCTTAATTGTAGTTGTTCCGAACAATTCGATCGGTTCCTTGTATTTCAAGGCATCACCTGAAACATGATTACCATCCAATGTAAAACGAATATCAGAATCTGGAAACTCATTATTTAAAAGAACTTCAACTACCTGGTCTTCTATATTAATTTGGGTATCAGCAGTCACCAAAAAGGCACTTTTGGCATAGTTAATACCTTGATATTCATACCTTTTAAAAAGATGAATTATCCTTCTGGAAAAATCGTTCCAATCTCTTGACTCTTTTGTACTCCAAACAGTTTCTGACATTGCAGCAATCCTCGGGTAGATCATATATTCAGATTGCTCATTTGTAGGAATATACTCCGACCATAAGTTGGCCTGTCCCCCTAAAACATGTTCAGCTTCTTTAACAGTCATTGATTCTACGATTGGGTCGAATTTATAAACTTTGCTCAGTGGTAAATATCCGCCCCAGGCAAGAGGTTCCTCATTTTGAGGCCCCTGATAATGATCAAAGTAACAATGACTGCCCGGCGTCATAACAACATCATGGCCTTGGGATGCTGCTTCCAGCCCGCCTTTTACACCTCTCCAACTCATAACTATAGCTTCAGGAGCCAAGCCACCTTCAAGAATCTCGTCCCACCCGATTAACTTTTTACCATGGGAATTGATGAATTTTTCCATTCTTTTTACAAAATAACTCTGCAATTCCTCCACATCATGCAAGTCTTCAGACTTCATTCTTTCCTGACAATGTGAACAAATTTTCCAATTGGTTTTAGTGGCTTCATCACCTCCAATATGGATATATTCTGAAGGAAATAATTCCATTACCTCCAATAATACATTTTCTAAAAATTCAAAAGTTGAATCTTTCCCTGAACAATATATTTCCGTAATGGGCCAAACACCTCCGGAAGGAACACCTATAGGTTTTTCAAAACAGGATAATTCCGGATAAGCTGCTATTGCACTCATAACATGAGCAGGCATTTCAATTTCAGGGATAACCTGTATCCCTTTGGAAGTTGCATAACTTACAATTTCTTTTATATCTTCCTGAGTATAATATCCTCCAAAGTCAGCTTTATCTGAGGGCTTGTTTACTTCCCGTACGGACCAACTTGTATCCTCCTGGTCTACTCTATATCCACCAATATTTGTAAGTTTAGGATATTTTTTTATTTCAATTCTCCATCCCTGATCATCAACCAAATGCAAATGCAATACATTCATCTTGTGTAAAGCCAAACCATCTATTACTTCTAATACATAATCTTTATCAAAAAAATGTCGGGAGACATCGAGCATCAATCCTCTCCATTTAAAACGGGGATAATCGTTTATTTCAAGATTTGGAATGATCCAGTCTATGTTAGATACAATTTTTGAACTTTCTATGGCTTCCGGCAGTAGCTGACGAATAGATTCTAATCCATAAATAAAACCGGATTTTCCATTGGCAGTAATAACAATATTTTCCTTATTTACTTCTAGTTTATATGCTTCAGCCTCAAATTTTGCGTCAACGCTAAGGTGAATATAATTCTTTGACGGAGCACTTTGAGAAATTTCAAGATGCCATCCTGCTGCCCTGTTAAATCTATCTATTAACGAAGCAACTAATTGTTTTTGAGACTCATTGTCAACCACAAAAACCGTATTTTCTGAAAATTGGAAGACTCCGGGTTTTATATTTAACTCAACCGGTTTCGGAATTATCTGAATATCCTTTTCTGTATACATTTTATCTTTTGTGCATGAGCTCAGCACAACTACCAAAATTATTACTATAATTTTTTTAAAAAAATTCATTTGATATTTATTCATTTATTATCATTAGTACATCTCAATGCTAACCTTCTTATTTTGTGAAGGATTGACCTGTTTTTATGCAAATTATTAGTCCGACAAGCTTATCTCAATTATCCCAGGTCATCTTAAAATTAGCGTCCTCCATTCTATTCCCTTTTCCGTTATCGTAAACCGCATAATTAAATCCCGAACGCAAACTATAACCGGCATAAACTCCGTTCTTGTTAACGGCAATAAAACCTACTTGTAAATATTCCATGTCGCGGTGACCTTTGTGTTTGGTATATATTCGCTCTACAATTTCTTTGCAGGCATCCAATGGGGATTTCCCTTGTCGCATTAGCTCCACCACCATAGCACTCCCCGCGGTTCGTATCACCGCCTCCCCTAAACCTGTTGCAGCGGCTGCACCGACATCATTGTCCAAAAATAACCCTGCCCCAATAATTGGTGAATCTCCAACCCGTCCATGCATTTTCCATGCTGCTCCACTCGTTGTACAGCCCCCTGATAAATTACCTTCTCCATCTAAAACCAACATACTAATTGTGTCATGGTTTTCGATATTAATTACCGGTTTATAGTTTGATTCTTTTAACCATTTTTTCCAATCTTTTTCTGATTGAGGAGTTAATAAATTTTCAGGCTTAAATCCTTGGGATAACGCAAATTGCTTCGCTCCTTCTCCGGAAAGCATGATGTGAGGTGTTTCCTCTAAAACCTTTTTTGCCACAGAAATTGGGTGTTTAATATTTTGCAAAAAAGAAACAGATCCGCAATCACTATTATGATCCATAATACAAGCATCTAAGGTTACTTTGCCTTCCCGATCAGGTAATCCACCATAGCCAACACTTCGAACTTTCGGATCTCCCTCAGGAATTCTAACCCCTGCTTCTATTGCCTCCAAAGCTGATTTACCAGAACTAAGAAATTTCCAGGCTTCTTCATTTGCCGGTAAACCGTGATTCCAAGTGGAAATTATCAGTGGTTTATTTTTTATGTTCCCATCAAAAGTTTGAGATGATTTTATTGCTGCATCTTGTGAATTTGAGTATCCATAAACAGTGCTAATTCCAATTGTGCCGAGTGTGGCTTTTTTTATAAAATCTCTTCTATGTGACATAAAATTTAATTTTAACAATGTTGTGCCTTTTAACCAATTTAATTTCTTCACACAACCGGATTTTTTCATCAACCTTTATTCTAAGCTCTCTTTAGCTTCTTTAATTGCTTTTGAATACTCTTTATTTATAGCTGGTCCATCAAAAAAAGTAACTCCTTTCGCTCCATTATTCTTTGCTAATAAAATCGCTTCTTTCAATTCTTCCCCGGAAGTAAATGAAGGAATATAAACTCCGGTATTGATTCCAATACCTTTATCTTTTACATCTTTCACTCCTTGATTCGTAGCAAAACCTATCCAGTCGATTTCTTCATTATAAAAACCGTGGTAAATCATTGGATATACCTCATCGACCTTCCATTTATCCCATCGCTGACGAACCATATGATCGGCCATTTCAGGATAAGGAAAAACTGCAGCTGTTAAATTTTTATTGTATCTATGTACAATTTCATAAGCCTCGTCAACCACTTGTTTTATCCTGTTCAAACGGAATTGCTTCCATTCCATATCAATAGATGTATTTTCACTTTCAAACGGATTTTTATGGTGTAATTTTTTAAATTCAGTGATACAGACATCACAATAACAAAAATCAAATTCCGGTAATTCCATTTCTTGTTTTAAATTGTATTTTGGCAATAAGCTAATCGGCAAGAAAATATCAGAAAAACGAATATAATCCAAATGTACGCTTTCAATTCCCTCCACTTTAGCCAACCCTTCAACCAGGCCTAAAACATGATCACGAGATGCCTTCCTCGTCGGACATAACCATTGATAATAACCAACATACGGCCTTGTATCAAAGCAAGACTTACCTTCTTTGCTCACAGCGTACCATTCCGGATTTTGTAAAGCTATGGAATCCCCGGGTCGGTTCATCGCCATGATCCAAGCATGAACTCTTAACCCTTTTTCTCTTGCAATTGGTGTTATTCTGTTTAAAAGTATTGGATCGGTATTTGTATTGATCAGTACTTCATCAATCCCTGCATTTTTATATTTTTCAAATTCTATTGCATAATCCTCATCAGATTTATTTTTGTCAGCGGTTGTCCACACCCCAAATTCGAAAGTGTTTTTACTAATTGTCTCCTCTGCAACATGCAGAGTTTTCTTGTTATCTTTTTCTCCTTTGCACGAAACAATTGTGATCAGCAGGGCAATAAAAACTAATTTGTAAGTACTCATTTTAAAATTATTTTATTATTAATTTACCATCCTCCATAATGAACAAATTGTTACCTGTAAAAGGACTTATGACAGAAATACTTGATCTAAACCCATTGGTTACAACCGTAACCGGAATTTCAACATCATTAATCACAATTGAATCGGGGATTAGCTCTTCATTCCTTGAATTATTTTTTTTTATATAGGCCAGTTGCTCTCTATAAATAGCATATAATTTATGTTTAATTGATTCATCTTCCCCATAGATAAAGGGTTCATATTTCCCTACATTTTTTTCCGAGAACAGTACATAGCCCCACTGTTCAGGTTCATGCATGTTAATCACTCCTTGTGGAGACCAAACCCAATTATATTCCGGCAAATATTTTCCGGTATTCTTATCTTTTTTGCGTTGATATTTTCCATCAACAATGTCAAAATTCCAGTTTACTCTGGAAAAATTAATCCGCCATGTTTTACCTTTTGGAACTTCTTTACTGTCAGCCGCTTCAAGTAGAACATCCCATGGGATTGCTATTTCTACTGACCACTTTTTATCCACATCAGAAGGGTCATTTATTGTTCCATCTATAGAAACTGCTGATTTTAAGCCATTAATATCCCAATTATTCAGAACAATACCGTGATTTCTATAAGGTTTGGTCAAAAACAGATCCCAAACTGTATTTAGAGAATTCATTTCAAATTCATAATAGTTATGTGTATCACCAGTTGCATCAATAAATACCTCAAAATCATTATTGTAAAATATTACGGCATCTCTTTCGGTAATATCTCCCCATATATGAGGCTCTTCCAATTCTGCATAGAAGTAAAGGAAATTCTCATCCCAAAGCATTTTCATACGAGTTCTAAACAATGGTTTTTTAACTCCTTCAATATCAATGAAATCTGCACTCCACTTCGCTTTTTCCCATGAACTTTCATCCCCTTTGCCATCTACCTCTATAATATCAATAGTACGATAAGAAATATATGATCTATAAAAAGGGTTTTCATTGTTCTGTGATTCCATAGTACATGAAATCATAAACCAAAACAATAATACAATTTGTGCAACTTTAAGATCAATTGAGAACATATTTATTTTAGAGAATTATTTTTTGTAAATTGTATTACCTCACTTATTCTACCAAACGCAATAGCCACAACTGTATCCGCAGCACCATAGTAAATAGCTACCTTATCCTTTTCTATATCTTGCAATGTTGCACATGGAAAAACAACATTTGGCACGTCACCAACCTGTTCATAAATTACAGAAGGTGTTAATAAATAGGATTGTGTTCTGTATTTAACAATACTGGGGTTGTTCTTTTCTAAAATCGCGGATCCCATTGCATATCGAAAACCATTACATGTATTAATAACACCATGGTAGAACATTAACCATCCATCATCGGTTAAAAAGGGAACAGATCCTGCCCCCACTTTAGTGCATTGCCATGCGCTATCTTTGAATGATGTAGGCGACATCATATGCCGATGTTCCCCCCAAAATTTCATATCCGGACTATAACTCAAATAAATGTCTCCAAATGGGGTATGCCCATTATCACTGGGACGGCTCATCATCGCATACTTGCCATTAATTTTTTCCGGAAATAATACACCGTTTCTATTAAAAGGCAAAAAAGCATTTTCATTTTGAAAGAACTCTTTAAAATCAAATGTATATCCCACTCCAATAGTTGGTCCATTATGTCCTTCACACCATGTAATCCAATAACGATCTTCAATAAAAGTTACGCGGGGGTCATATTTGTAATCTTTACTAACCATTTCTACATTTCCAGAACTAAAATCAATTGGATCATGGTTAATATTCCAATTTATTCCATCATCGCTAAAACCTGCAAAAATATTCATTTGAACGGCTTTGTTGTCACATCTAAAAACACCTGCAAATCCATCGCCAAAAGGAACTACCGCACTATTAAATATGCTATTTGAAGATGGTATTTGATCTCTGCTAATTATAGGATTCTCTGAGTATCTCCATAAAACATCTGTACTGTTTCTCGGTCTTTCCTGCCAGGGAATATCTTTAGATTTCATTAGTTCTCACATTTTTAGTTAGGAATATGACGAACCCTATCCAACCAGGTAAATTTCAAGATAAGGCTAGTAATAACAAACACCATCAAAACAATTCCGGCTTTTGTATAATCTCTAAATACAAAGTAAATGGGTAGTAAAATCATACTTGATTGCCAAATAATTCCAATAAGCACGTTTAGCATATCCAACCAGAAATCATTATTTTTTGTAAACTGGCTATCCTCCTCTTTCAATTCCTTGTACACAGGTCGCCACCATCCCCAGGGTTTAACATTTTTGTAAAAAGATTTTAAAGTATTCATATCGGTAGGTTCTGTTAAAAAGGTTCCCAGGAAAGAACCGAGCAAAGAAAAACCAAATATTATTGGAAATAAATATATAGCAGGAATACTTATCAATTCATAAAAGAAGGAACCGTCAGATAGATTGCCTTTATTTTGTTCAAGAAAATATTGTGATGAAGCAATAATCAATCCGGCCAACATTCCCCAGAAATATCCCCAACCGTTGAACCTCCACCAAATCCATTTTAAGAAATTTGCAGCAACATAACCCCCATATAAGGCACTTGTGATCCACAAAGTCAAGGAATTGATTGAATCGGCGAAAAAGCCCATAAATACACCGAGTCCCACAACTAAGAATGAAGCAATATAACTTGCTTTTATATAATGTTTAGGTTCAGCTACTGGTTTGAAATACTTCTTATAAATATCGTTAACTATATATGCAGGACCTGCATTTACAAAAGCTGAAAAAGTTGACATAAAAGCCGCTAATAAACCTGCCAATAACAATCCTTTGATCCCAACGGGGACATGAAAATTGATAACTTTTGGCAACAATAATTCTAATTCATGACCGGATAGATTTCCATCAAGAGCATATCCTGGTCCCAAGGCAACAATTGCTATAACCACTATACCGGCAATTAATAAATATCTTGGGGCATACAGAATTAAACTTGTAAATCCACTCATATAGGCAGCCTCCTTGGTTGTTTTTGTCGATAAAATTCTTTGCATATCAAACCCGGGTGTGGGACCGGCAATACTAGCAAAAAACCCTTTAAAAAGAGACATCCCAATAAAAGCACCAAACATTTTATATCCTTCAGAGTCTATTAGATCATTAAAAGCTTTATAATTGTCTTTCCAGTGTTCTCCTAATTCCCATCCAAAAAATACATTTTTCCATTCATCGGTAATAATGGAATTTATTTCTATATCACTGATTACAAAGAAAGTATACCCGGCCACGATAACTCCCGCAATGACCATAATTATATATTGTAGTACTTCGGTTGCTACGACCGAAAACATTCCACCTTTAATGGTGTAGATCGTTGTAAGAAAAATTATTATCAAGGCATAACTTTGCGCAGAAGTCAATATTAATTGACTCCCAACAATAAAATTCATATCCCATGGCAGGATAATCGTCATAAATTTACCAACACCTTCAAAAAAGTAGGCTATAAATCCTATTGCTGCAACAATGGCAAAAATTGCAACAATAATATGTGAAGCTCTCCCTGCTTTATCATCACCAAATCTTGTCAAGATCCACTCTGATCCTGTCATTACTTTTGACCTTCTTATCCAAACTGCCAAAAACATCATAATGAAAATCTGATTCCAAATAGGCCACATCCACATGAACATAAAACTTTTGGCGCCATATAAAAACAGTATTCCAACCATCCATGCCGTACCTGACACGTCGAACATTCCTGATCCATTACTTAGTCCTAAGAAATACCATTTAATATTATTACCCCCTAAAAAATAAGATTTTAAGCCCTTTGATGCCTTTTTCGATACCCATATTCCTACAAACAGGGTGATGAAAATATAAGTAAAGATTATCGAAATATCGATTATATCCATTTTCTAATTTATTATTTTATAATTCCCCAATTTTATTTGGTTTGCTTCCCATTTCAAATTTAAGTGTTCCTCCCTGTATTAATTCATTATGAGATATGTTCGTTCTATTAAATTTTTCTCCGTTTAAAGTTGCCGATTGAATATAGATATTTTTATCAGACGTATTTTCTGCTATAATCGTAAAGGATTTATCTTCTGAAATATTAATGGTAGATTTTTCAAATATTGGACTCCCAATTTGATATTCTGCAGAAGCAGGATTAAAAGGATATAAGCCCATTGCACTAAAAACATACCATGCTGACATTTGACCACAATCTTCGTTTCCACTCAGCCCATCGGGATTTGTATTGTATTGTGTTTTCAATATTTCTCTAACCCAGTATTGTGTTTTCCACGGTTTATTTGCAAAATTATACATGTAGGCAATATGGTGACTTGGCTCATTTCCGTGCGCATATTGCCCTATCAACCCAGAAATATCTACAGAAATGTTATCCCCCGTAATTTCCGAAGATTCGGTAAATAACTCATCCAGTTTATTTACAAATTTATCTTCGCCACCATGCATTTCAATTAATTTCTTAGTATCATGTAACACAAACCAGCTATGTTGCCATGCATTTCCTTCTGTATAATCAGCATGTACGCGATGTGCTGAATATTTTGGATCAAAAGGTTCATGCCAAGAATCTCCTGTATCAGACTTTCCTCTCATAAAACCGGTTTCAATATCAAATAATGATTGATAAGCTTTTGATCTTTTTAAGAAATAATTATAATCTTCTACTTTTCCCAATTCTTTAGCTAATTGGGCAACACACCAGTCATTATAGGCATATTCAAGCGTTATCGTAACTGATTCATCCAGCAAATTGTATGGTATATATCCATACTCTTTATAGAGCGCTAATCCTCGCTCGTCCTGCATCATTGTATTTTTGACAGCTTCATATGCCTTTTCAGTATCAAACCCTCTAATTCCTTTTAAATAGGCCTCAGCGATAACTGGTATAGAATGATACCCGGTCATTGTATTTGTTTCATTGGCATACAAGACCCAAACAGGTAGTATTTTATGCTCATCATAATAAACAAGCATTGAATTGATGATATCTGAAACTTTTTCCGGATCCAGTATGGTTAATAAAGGTTGCTCTGCCCTAAATGTATCCCATAAGGAAAGTGTGGAATAGGCGGTGAAATTATCTGCAATTACGATACTATCGTTCGATTTTCTAAACTCTCCATTGGCATCGCTAAAAGTTACCGGTGCAATCTGTGTATGATATAAGGCCGTATAAAAGATCGTTTTTAAAGAATCGGTCGGGGTTTCTACCGTAATTTTTGCCAAATTATTATTCCATAAAACAATTGCATCATCTTTTACTTTATTAAAAGCGAACTCCCCTTTATGTCTCGAAATATTTTCCAGAGAATTTTTTACACTAACTGAAGATAAACCAACTTGAACTTCAACCACATCATTATCAGCAGAATCGAAGAAAATTTGAGCAGTAGTTTTTTCTCCAGTGACCTTATTAATCTCCGCTAGATAATTTCCGTCTACAACAAGATCATATTTAGCAATTGGTTTTGAAAATTTTGCAACAAAATAAACTTTTTGATTTTTCGCCCATCCTGTACTATATCTATAGCCTGAAACAGTAAACTCATCTTCAATTTTGATGTTAGAACCAACTGTCTTATCCCAATTTATAGCAAATCCCAAATCGATAATAACAGATTGCAAATCATTCTTTTCGTAGGTATATCTATGGAAAGCTGTTCTTAAATCTGAAGTAAGTTCAGCCTTTATATTATGATCTTTCAATAAAACATTGTAGTATCCCGGTTCAGAGACTTCCTCATTGTGTGAATAAGAAGATTTATAGGGTAGATCATCTCTAGAGGACACATGTGTCGTTAGATCTACTTTCTTATTAACAGGCATTATTCGGATGTCATTCAAATCTCCAATTCCAGTTCCACTCAGGTGCAAATGACTAAATCCAATCATAATAGAATCTGAGTAATGATATCCAGAGCACCAATCCCATTTAGAGATGCCGTTATCCGGACTTACCTGAAGCATTCCAAATGGGACAGTTGCTCCCGGATAAGTATGACCATGTCCTCCTGTACCAATAAATGGATCTACATATTTACTTAAGTAAATACTCCTCTCTTCCGCATCAACTTCTGCCTTTTTACAAGAAATTAATAACAAGCTTAAAGCTAAAAAATATAAAACATATACTTTTTTCATGAGTGAGAGGCTGTTTTTATTAAGTATGAATAATTTAGAAATATCAATTTATATTATAAATATTTACAATTTAAATTGTTTTTAAAATTAATTTAGACATACGGCATATAATCATGGTTTAACATCATGAAATGTCCTTAAAAAGGTTGTTATAACTAAATATTCGTGTTATACGTCTGGCTTACGGAATTCTGCATCAATTCCAATACTAATCGGGGGCTAAGACACTATCGAACTTTGTATGTATACACAGAGTAAATTGAAAATAACGTGAAAGTCAAAAAGCTCTATTTTTTTTAACTATCAATCAGAATACCATTTTTACTTAAATAATGCGGCCGCGCCCAACATAGCGGCGCTTTCTTTTAATTTGGAGACCTTAATATCAACTCTTACTTCTTTACTTATCAAACTTTTGAGTAAACTTGGTTTAAAAAATACAGAGGCTTCTGCTATATTCCCACCTAAAATAACAACTTCAGCATCAAAGTTCTTCAGATGTGGCGCTAAACAATCTGCCAGGTTCTCTCCAAACAATTTGAATAAATCCAATGCCCTGACATCAGCCTCTTTCGCCATTTCTGCAATCGTCTTAACTCCTTCTACCTTTATATTATATAAATCATCGTATTTATTTATAAACCAACGTGTTGAGAAATAATCATCGGCAATTCCATCTTTATAGGGAATATGCCACAGACATCCGCTGTCCGGTACCGTTTGACCTTCATCAATAGCCTCTCCCTCGTTTATAAATGATGATCCAAACCCCGTGCCTAATGTAATTGTTACCATTTTCTTATATCCCTTTCCACTCCCATACCAAAAAGACCCTAAAGCGAATGCGGTAGCATCATTTATGAACTTAATCTTTTTGCCGGGTATTTTTAAGCTTTCAGATAATTCATTTCTAAGGTCTATATCTTTTAAATGCACAAATTTTTGATTAGAATTATCGAACAAACCAATTCCATTTTCGTAATCAAATGGCCCTGGTATAGCTATTCCTATTCCAAGAAATTCTCCATTCTCCGGTAGATACTGTTTACATTTAATTATTGCTTGTGTCCATGCTTTTATAATAACCTCACTCCTGGATGAATTATCAACTTTTACGCTAACAAGCGAATTTTTCTCTATACTTCCTGATGCTACATCTATTATTCCACAGCTAATATGACTACCACCGATATCACATCCAATACTAAATTTCTTATTATAATTCATAAATTCCAATCAATTAATATAGAAAAACCTGACTTTATGAGGCCATTAAAAATAGTCTTCAAATTATTTCAGTAAAATTAGAGAAAATTAATATAGCGACCATAATAATTCGCTTAACAAATGCTGCCCCATGAAGGGACATATTGGGGATTTAAAAATCCTACAATCTAACATACACTTTAGTCATCCCACTAAAATTAAGAAACAAGAAATGGTCAATGAAGCTAAAGATCTAATGAAATTCTAGCGGTCGATTATTTTATAAAATCAATAAAATCAGACATTTAAAAATGTAGAAAAATAAGATCAATGAATCAATATTTTAATAGGTCTTGCAATTCTATTTCAAATCTACTTTGTGGTAAATAATTAGATTCTAATGCACTGGCTAAAGGAATTGGCATTTCCAAACTCGCTACTCTCTTCACCGGGGCATCTAAATATTCGAAACAATTTTCCATTATTAGAGAGGAAATATCAGAAGCAATTCCACCAAATAAACTATCTTCTTGCAGTATAATGGCTCTTCCGGTTTTTTTTACGGAAGCAAATATTGTCTCCGTGTCCAGGGGCTGTAGGCTACGTAAGTCAATTATGTCTGCATCGATATCAATTTCTTTAATGATTTTTAAGGCCCAATGTACTCCCGCCCCATAACTGATAACTGTAACCATTTCGCCTTTAGACAGTAGAGATGCCTTTCCAAAAGGCAGCGTATAGTAGTCTTCCGGAACCTCCTGATAGATCGAACGATACAATTGTTTATGCTCAAAAAACAAAACCGGATTAGGATCTTCGATCGCGGTTGTCAACAGCCCCTTGGCGTCGTATGGAAAAGCGGGATAGACTACTTTTAGTCCTGGTGTTTTGGTAAACCATGCCTCATTTGTTTGACTATGGAATGGCCCTGCTCCTACACCGGCGCCACACGGCATTCTTAGTACAACATCACTATTTTGGCCCCATCTATAATTTGATTTTGCCAAAAGGTTAACGATTGGATTGAAACCTGTGGCAGCAAAATCTGAAAATTGTAATTCCACAACCGATTTCTGTCCCCCGATTGACAATCCGAAGGCAGTTTCAATAATTGATGACTCACAAACCGGTGTATTTCTCACTCTTTTCTTACCAAATTTTTTAAAAAATCCATCGGTTATTTTAAAGACGCCACCATATTCGGCGATATCCTGTCCCATAATAATGAGGTTCTCGTGTTTTTCCATGGCTTGTCGCAAACCGTCGGAAATGGTATCAATAAACCTGATTCTCGATGTTTTATTGCCAGGAGTTATTTTTTGAAAATGAAAATTTTTGTACACATCTCCCAATTCTGAACTGAGATCAAATGAAACTTCTGATTCATCGAATGCCTTTTTTAAATTGTCATTAATTTCACTTACAATCCTTGACTTATACTTTACCTCCATTTCCTCCGTGAGGACATTTTCAACTCTCAGGAATTCTTGAAAATTTTCTATTGAATCTTTTGATGCCCAATGTTCGAGTAACTCTTTGGGAACATATTTTGTTCCACTGGCCTCCTCGTGACCTCTCATTCTAATAGTTTTGAATTCTATAAGAACAGGCCTTGGATTTTTTCTAATATCACGCGCAATCTTATACACGGTGGAATACACTTCGATAATATTATTTCCATCGACGATAACGCTCTCCATGCCATATCCTACCGCTTTATCTGCAATATCCTTACAGTTAAATTGAGCACTGGACGGTGTAGACAGTCCATATCCGTTGTTCTCAATACAAAACAATACCGGTAAATTCCATATTGATGCAACATTTAGTGCTTCATGAAAGTCTCCTTCACTTGTCACGCCTTCTCCGGAAAAAACTGCCGTTACTTTATTTTCATTTTTCAGTAAATTGGAAAGTGCTAACCCATTGGCAACTCCCAACTGAGGACCCAAATGAGAGATCATACCTACGATATGGTATTTATTTGTGCCGAAATGAAAAGATCGATCTCTGGCTTTGGTAAAACCGTTGAGTTTACCTTGCCACTGCGAAAATAATTTATCTAAGGGAATTTTTCTTGTGGTGAATACCCCAAGATTTCTGTGCATCGGTAAAATATACTCATCCTCTTCCAGAGCTAATGTAATACCAACTGAGATCGCCTCCTGACCTATTCCGGAAAACCATTTTGAAATTTTTCCTTGTCTTAGCAGTAATAACATCTTTTCTTCAATCAATCTTGATCTAAGCATTGATTTATATAGTGTTAACAGTATCTCCCCACTAATTTTATCTATATTGAATTCAAGATCCATAAAATTAATTTCAAAATTTTTATTAAAAAAAAGTCCTCAACACCAAATATTTTGGCAGTTTGAGGATCTTTTCAATAAATGTTGAACTATTTAAAAAGATATATCCTTGAAAATTTTATGCATTAATCTCTTCTTATCATTAATCACTTCTTCCAGCGAAATAGATGTCTCTGTTCTTTTAATACCAGGAATTTTATCGAGATCGAAAATAATCTCCTTGGCATGCCTTGTATCTTTTGCTCTTATTTTACAAAATATTGAAAATTTGCCAGTTGTGAGATGGGCAACAGTTACCTCCGGAATTTTTTTTATTTCTTCAATAGTGCTAATTGTGGTTGAAGAATTTTCTAAAAAAATTCCTACATAAGCAATAAAAGTATAGTCCATTTTATTGTAATCCACAGTTAAAGTAGAACCTTTTATCACTCCTTCTTCTTCCATCTTTTTAACCCTAACATGAATTGTACCGGCAGATACCAGTAGATTTTTCGCAATATCAGTAAAAGGTGTACGAGCGTTTTCTATTAATGTTTCCAAGATTTGATGGTCCAGTTCATCTAATTTGAATTTTGCCATATTGATATAATAAATATTTTTTGCAAATATCTTAAAAAAAATCGGATTAAATAGTGTTTTCTGCAATTTATAATGTCAAAAAATATATTTTCACTAATTATAGATGCTTTTTTATATAGGCATTAATTTCATCTTCATTTTTAAAAATAAGATTTGATCTGTTTATAATTTTATTGGCGCGATATGTAGATAAGTCCTTCATTTTTTCTACCCTCGGTATAAAATGCAATTCATTTTCTCTTAATTTTTCATCAAACAAAATACCTATATCTGTTTTGCGCCCTCGATAATCAACATTTCTCAAAATGATATCCAAATATTTTTTTTCATTGTCCGGTATCTCAAAATAGGCTTTGTAATCATCTTTTTTACTCTTACCTGAAATGAAGAGAATCCCTTGTAACAATGCGAAAAAAGTAAATTTTCGTGTAATTTCTCTTTGATAATCATTTTTATAATGACCTGACTCAACCAAGATCGTATTGTAGCCCATTTTTTGAAAATTATCACCGGTTGCGTTAGGGTAGAACTCATCAGTATATCTTCCTACTTGATTGGGAATAACATTTTTAAGGAAATTATTTATTGAAACTATCACAGCCATAGTTTTTTTCCTTCCTTTTGTTATCTTCCTGCTTTTCCCCTCAGATGGCGCCAAAAATGACATGGTCGCAGGATCATTCTTTTTACCAACACTAAAAATAGTCCTTTGATCATGCATATTAAAGCAATAATCCGGTTGAAAATCAATTACTGTTTTCTGCAATAACTTACTCTCCAAAGCCTTCTTATCAATAAAATCTCTGTTCAGATCAATTTTTTGTGCATTCAACCTGGTGTAAACTTCGGCTCCATCAGGATTTAGCATCGGAATACATTTTATGGTACAATTACCAAGTATTTGATCTCTCAGATCATACAGATCACCCGGATTATCCAAAAAACTAAAAAGATCAAACAATGCCTTTGTCCCTGTACTCTCATTTCCGTGCATTTGTGTCCATATCACTATTTTATTCTTACCATTTCCCATTTGCAGATCATAAATGTCTCTGTTTTGAAATGACAACCCGATGTGTTCGACGTTAAAAACAGATTTCATAGATTCAATTAATGGAAGAATTTGTTTGAGTGTTATCCATCTTCCATAAATTTTACTTTGATAATTTTTGGAATACCATCTTTCCAAATTTTTAATTTTAATTCGATTCGTGTATTTATAATTTATTTTCACCGGTCGCAATATGCACCCTTATTTTCGGTTGGCTTGCTTGAAAAGATCTTGATCTGGCCTAATTCATTTTACAAATGTAAAAAAACAATTATTTACATTTGTAAACAATATATTTATTCATTTTCATCACAATTGTAAATTAATTACGTAAAAAAATAAAAAGATAATGAATATCTTATAAGAAAATTTTATACTAAACAATTTATTATATATACAGAACTATATATCAGAATATTAATGTAACTTATTTAAAGTTATACATACATAGCAAATTCAAAATAACAAATAGTGCCTGGCCTAATTTTGTGATTTGACAATCTTTAATTACATTTGTAAACGATAATATTGATTACAATGGTAAACAGTGGTGAATTTGTGTTTCGAGTGAATAAAATTATGGATTACTATCAGTTATCCTCCTCTGCTTTCGCCGACAGAATCAAAGTACAAAGGTCGAGTATTTCTCATCTACTTTCCGGAAGAAATAAACCTAGCTTAGATTTCGTATTGAAGGTTGCAAAGGAATTTGACACGGTAGATCTGTATTGGTTGCTAAACGGTAAAGGGACCTTTCCAAAAAACACCCTCACCTCTACCCTCCCGGAGACATTAAAAAATAATGATCCGGATAAAGTGATTAAAATAGCAGATGAGACAAAGCCCAGCTCTTCCATAAATAAAAAAATTGAGAGAATCGTATTATTTTATTCAGATGGCACTTTTCGAGAGTATGTTCAGCCCTGATTATTCACGAGAAAATCTATTCGGGCATTGAAACACTCGTTACGATGCTATAAAACATAAGTAATTTCAATAAAAAATCCCCAAGGAAACCTTGAGGATTTGAAAGAATATTTATTTAATTCTAATTCATTTTTTGCAGTCCGCCCTGCACTATTTTTATTAATACGTCCTTATTGGCATAACTAGACTCTTCTTTTAAGGTTAAGATCTGTTGTAGCACCTGACGAGCCATCTTATCTGCCCCGAACTGTTTATACTGTTTTCCTACTTGCACGAAGGAATCTACCAAATTTTGAGTCGCTTCTTCATTATCACTAGGAGCAACCCATTGAAACCCTTCCTTGTATATATTCTTTGTTTCTTTATCTTCTGTAAAAAACATCCCCATAATCAAATTATCTGCAACAAAGGGCATCTGGGCTTCGGTCTTATCTTTTATATAAATAGGTATTAAAGCACTCTTCATGCCTTCGATCTCCTCTTCATTGGTTATGGAATTCACATAAGACATTGCAGCTTCTTTATCAATTTCATAAAGTGCGGATAAAGCATTTCCTTTAACGGAATTAGATTTACTCTGAAGTGCCTGCTTGAAAACATACACATATTTAGTATTCTGTAAAATAGCTAATTTTGAAATTGCCGCAGCCTGAACCAGTGTTTTTTCGTCATTTTCTGCTATTTTTTCAATAATTTTTATTGCATTTTTTGCATTTGCCATAGAAATATCGATCTTATCGATCGCCAGTATCCTTAAACCATAAAATGGATCACTTAAAGCCGCTGTCAGGGTCTCAAATGCTATTTCATTCCCCTGATCACCTGCTAAGCCCTCAATTGCCTCTCTGCGATCTAAATACTTCTTTCCATGTGTATATTGATAAACATAATTCTCTGTCGACTTATGATCTGTGATTTCGGCTAACAACGTTTTGCTTGCACCGACATTGACCCACTTTGGTTTTTTAGTATATTTAAACGAAAATGCCTCTTCTTTTTTACTAACCCAAACATTATATGTTTTTGGGGATTCCCCTTCGTAAACTTCAATCTCCAATGGGAACTCAAAAACGTTTTCCTGAGATTGTTTTACTTTTACCGTCACCATGTTTGCTTCCTCACTATAGATATAACTTAGGTCTAATTTAGGATGACCACTGCCGAAATACCATTGATTAAAAAACCAGTTGAGGTCCTTTCCGCTTACCTCTTCAAGAGCAATTCGCAATTCATGCGCTTCTCCGGTTCCATACATATTATCCTTTAAGTACAATTCCAAACCGGCTTTAAAGGCCTCATCTCCAACAAAATTCCTCAACATATGTAAAACAGCGCCTCCCTTGTTATAAGATACCTGATCAAACATATCTTCTCTGGCTTCATAATAAAATCGAACTAAATCTTTTGATTCACTTCCACTTTTAAAATATCCCTGGACCTGATCATACCAATGATCATCGGCAAAATCCTTTCCGTATTTATATTCAAACCACAAATATTCACTATAATTAGCAAAAGATTCATTAACAGTTATATTACTCCAACTCTCCGTAGTCACTAAATCACCAAACCAATGATGAAATAATTCATGAGCAATTACACTCTCCCATGTATTTTCATCTATCAGATCTCCCGGAAGTTGATAAGCCATTTCACCATGGAGTACTGCAGTTGTATTTTCCATTGCACCACTTATATAATCTCTTCCAACCATTTGGGCATATTTTTGCCAAACATATTCAACGCCGGTATAGTCTGAAAAGAATTGAATCATCTCAGGAGTTAAGCCGAAAATATCCATAGCATACGGTTCGTATTCCTCTTCTACATAATAATCAACTTCAATATCTTTCCATTTATCTTTTACGATACTGAACTCTCCTACCCCCATAAAAAACAAATATGGAGCGTGCTTCTGATCCATTTTCCAATAATCCGTTCTTGTACCATCCTCATTTTCCGTTTGCGTTTCAAGGAGACCATTGGAAAGGGTTACATACTTGTCAGGAACAGTAATAGATATTTCCTGAGTAGATTTTTGATTTGGGGAATCAATTGTTGGAAACCAGCAACTGCTTGATTCTGTTTCGCCCTGCGTCCATATTTGTGTTGGTTTATCCGGATCCGAACCATCATGGTCTATAAAATATAAGCCTTTGGCATCACTAATTGCTACACTCCCTTCTTGTTCTACTTCTTCAGGACGAGCTGTGTATTTAATATATATTGTATACTTATCTCCCTTGGCATAAATATTGGCCAGATCAATTGTTAACTTATTTCCGTCATATTCATACTTCAGGTCTTTGCCATCCCGTGAAACTTTATGGATCAACATCGATTTTGCATCTAAAGTCAAGTCTTGAACATTATAAAAATGAGGCTCCAGGGTAATCCATGCCTCTCCGAGCAAATATCTGTTTTCAAAGTCAAATTTGACATCTAATTTGGTATGGACCAAATCGTTAACTTTTTCGTTTTCCGATCTATAGGTTGTGTTTAATTCTGGCGCTTCTTGCCCGTAAGAGACCATTAGACCAAAAACAAATAAGAGAATAAATATCCGTAATTTCATAGTGAATTATTAAATAATAAATTGATAAAAAAAGCAAATATAATGCATTCTATATAGATGGATGCGTTAAAAAATGGTTAAAAAAAACCGTTTTAGAACGATCTAAAACGGCTATTGTACTGGTTATAGTCTGTTTGCGGTATTATTGTAAACCTCCCAGAAGATCTCCTATTTGTGCAAAAGCGGGATTGTCGGTATCAAATTTTTCAACATCTTTCATGAGCTTCATCATATCAGTAAGGTTCATACCATCTCCTAAAATTCTTGCCACTATAAATCCTTTACTACTCTCTGATGCAAATATAACTACTTCATCTATTTTGTCTTCATCTCCTAAATATTTAATTGCGAAACTAATATTCTCATGCTTTCCTCGCATCAGATCATTAAATTTCTTATTACTTAGAACCTCCTTGATCTCCTTGGATTCACGTACATAGTCCGCTTCATTATTCTCATTGAGTTTAAAAGCTAAAATATTTAATTTTTTTAAGGTCTTTATCGTTTTTTGCGATTCTTCAGAAACGTTATCATTCAAATTAATTAAACTGGCCGGTAAGTCAATGGCTATAAAATTATCGCTACTTTGTTTTTCTACATAGTATTTTTGCAGGCTTTTTTCGCTATTACAGGATGTTAACACAATAGTTAAGATCAATGTGTAAACAAATATTAAGTTTAGGTTTTTCATGTTTCTAGTTTTATTTATTTGCTTTTTCTAAGTGCTCTCCACCGGGTAAGTTCATTTTCTCTGTTAATTTGGCAATTTGTTTTAGATCAATATTACCAAGTAAGGAAATAATTACGGTTTCGGCTGCATCATTTTTATTCATATTAGTTTCTGTGACAAACATGAATAATTCTTTCACATAATCTTCACTACTACCCTCTCTTATATAAATCCTCACATTGCTTCCATCTTCTTTAATTCGCATTAATTCTTCTAAATTTGCCTTATCAAGATATTTTTCCGCTTCAGCCCTCATTTGAGTAGCGACTGAACTATTCTCCGTAGCGAATACTCTCAATGAAGTTATGTTCTTAATTAAGTTCATGTATTCATCATCAGACTCTGCTCCTATGGTGCTCATCAAAGAGAAGGCTTTTTGGGTTACGATCACTGAAGTTACGCCTTCAATATCCTCAAATTTATCAAATTGTGATTGTGCATAGCTAAAAACAGGCGCTATCACTAAAACTACGGCTACTATTAATTTATTTATTTTCATGATTTCTATTTAAATGGTTATTATTTATTTTTAAAAATTTTATTCTGGGAATTCTCAAATGTTTGTAATTGTGCTATGGCATTAGTACCCTTATTTAAACTATGTGATATAAGTTCTAAAGCTTTTTGCGTTTCCATATAAGCCAACTCTGCTTGTTTTCTCTCGTTTAGATTGTTCTGATTAATTGAAAAAATACTAACAAACAATACGGCTATTGCAGCAACCGCCAACCAGCTTATTATCGATCTGTTTCTAGGTAAAGAGATAGTTCTACTGGACCTATCTAAAGAATTGTTAGTGAAATAACTAAATAATTTCTTATACTCTTCTAAGTGCGATGGAACTTCATTTTCAGAAAAATATTTCTTCAAAAACATTTCTTCCTCCAAAGTGGTTTCTGCCTCCAGGTATTTTTCTATTAGTTTTTCAATTTTGGATAATTCCATGATTCTGTTGTTTTATAAATTTCTCTCTTAATGTTTTTCTTGCTCGGGATAAAGTTACTCGAATTGCAGTAGGTTCCATATCCATCACTTTTGCTATTTCGTGGTATTCATAATTCTCAATATCTCTAAGTTGAACGATCATTCTTTGCTTTTCCGGAAGTTCATCTATCATATTTTTAATGATATCTGTACTATCTTCAACTTCAACCTGATTCTGTAAAGAACTACTTTCATCTTTATAGTTGCTATGCACCAGTGTTAAATTAGATGCTCTTTTCGATTTTAGCTGGTCCAGACAATAATTTTTTGTCATCATCATTGCATAAGCTTCCACATTGTCATAGCTCTCCAATTTTGTCTTATTTTTCCAAAGTTTAAAATAGAGTTCTTGAATTGCATCTTCAGCTTCATCAGAAGACACCAGCAACCTTTTTGCTAATCTGTATACCTTGTCCTTAAACGGTAAAACTTGTTCTAAAAACTCTTTTTGATTCATTCTAAGCTAAACAATATGAAATGCATTATCTAATACACCTTTACGACGAGGCAGATACTATTTTGTTACATTCGACCGTTAAGATGTAATAAATTTCTTAATTTCGCGACGAAAAAGAAAAATGAAAATGAAAATGAAAAAATACTTCTATCTACTGTTGACGCTTCTGTTATTGTCAGTTGCCTGTACCGACACAAATGAAATAGTTGAAACACCTGTTGTTATAGACGATCCTGCTATAACTTTGAACGATCCAATTAACGGCTTCGTTTGGAGAGGAATGAATGATGCCTATTACTGGGAGGAAGATGTGCCAAATTTAGCAGACTCAAAAAAATCCGTTCAGGATGATTATTTTAAATATTTAAATGGATATTCGGATCCTGAAAATTTATTTGAATCCTTATTATTTGATAAAGGCAATACCGATCGGTTTTCCTGGTATATTGAAGATTACAATGTTCAGAATGATTTTTTTAGAGGTGTTAGCGATTCTTTTGGTTTCGATTTCGGTCTGGTGAGATTATGCAGTACATGTGATGATATTCTCGGATTTATTAGTTATGTAGTACCGGATTCTCCCGCCTCAGATGCCGGATTAAAAAGAGGGGATCTGTTTTACACTTTTAATGGAACTGTATTAACAATGGATAATTATCAGGTTGTTAACGGTTATTACAGGGATAATAACATCTCCATGGGATTTGCAGACCTTGTTGATGGAGCAATAGTACCTAATAATAAGGAAGTTGACCTAGCCTTACGAATAGTTGTTGAAAATCCGGTATTTTATTCCGAAGTGATTACAACCGCCCAAGGAACAAAAATTGGTTATTTGGTTTATAATGGATTTAAATATACTTATCATGAAGAGTTGAATGAAGTTTTTACAAAATTTAAAGCAGAAAACGTTCAGGAACTGGTTCTTGATTTAAGATATAATGGTGGTGGTTCTGTAGAAACTACTGTTTATTTGGCGAGTATGATCCATGCGGGGGCTTCTACCAGTGATCTATTCGCAAAAGTAAAGTACAATTCCAAAAATTCTGATGAAAATTATACTTTGCCATTTTTTGACGAGGCAAGAATCTTTTCCAAAGAAGGGTATTATAATTATACCGGAAATGATTTAGCTATTAGTAGATTGAGTAGTTTAAGCAGGTTATTTGTTATCACTTCTGATGATACGGCATCTGCCAGTGAAATGATCATAAATGGCCTTTCTCCCTTTATAGATGTAATTAAAGTTGGAACCACTACCTTTGGAAAAAATGTGGGTTCCTTTACAGTTTATGATTCTGCTGATTTTACAATAAATAATGTGAATCCTCATCATACTATTGCGATGCAACCGATTACGTTTAAAATATTTAATAAATTAGATCAAAGTGATTACACTCAAGGGTTTGCTCCGGACTATGAAGTAATAGACTATGTTTCTCAAATGAAATCTTTTGGTGATAGTGAAGAAACTTTGCTAAAAGCTACTTTAGATATAATATCAGGTAATGTTGCTAAAGTTTATGCCCTGAAAAGACCACAATTAGATAAGGAAATAGTATTTAAATCTTTAGATCATAAACGTTTTTCAAAAGAGATGTATCTCATTCCAGAATAAATTTAAATTATAATTTTTCTTACTGACGACAATGTATTTTGTTTAATTTTATAACCACTTTTTAAATCGAAAGGGCTTAACAATTTTAATATTCTACTGATAGTTCTATATATCATGGCATAATTGTTGTCTAGTAAAGATAAAACGCAGTAGATGAAAAAATATATAATATTATTCCTCACTTTTTTCGGGTTATTACTTCAGGTTGGCTGCACTCCTGAAAACTTGAGAATAGACAATCCTGATGTTACAGAAGAAAACGAAATTCAGGATTTTATCTGGCAGGGAATGAATCTCTTTTATTTATGGCAAGAAGATGTACCCAACTTAGGCGATGATAGATATTCGACACAATCAGATTATATTAAATTTTTAAATAGCAGCTCCAATCCTGAAGATTTTTTTGATAAATTGATCTATAGTCCCAGTGTTGTGGATAAATGGAGCTGGATCGTTGACGATTATATTGAACAAGATCAGGCATTTAAAGGGATATCTTTAGATAATGGCGTTACTTTTGGTTTAATAAATAATACAGCCGATGATGTTATTGGTTATGTTCGTTTAATTCTTCCTAACTCTGATGCATCTGATAAAAACATTAAGAGAGGTGATATTATTACTCATGTTAACGGTACAAAACTAAATTTGAGCAATTATGCCGCTTTACTTTTTGATCAAAACAATCCTACTTATACTTTAGACCTGGCAAAAATGGAAAACAATATAATTATTCCTACCGGAGTGAGTGTAGAACTTACAAAAACTGAATATACAGAAAACCCTGTTTTCATTGCAAATACAATAGACCAAAATGGTCATAAAATTGGATATCTAATGTACAATTGGTTTACCCGATCTTTTGATGATGAACTAAATGATGCTTTTTTACAATTTAAAAATAATGGTATTACTGATCTAGTAGTTGATCTAAGATATAACCCTGGTGGATTTGTATCTTCTGCCATTGCCTTAAGCGGAATGATCACGGGTCAATTTAAGGGTGAAATATTTTCAAAAGAGGAATGGAATTCAAAATGGCAGGAAGAGTTTCTAAATTCTGATCCCGGAAGTTTGGTTGCTAAATTCACTGATGAACTATCCAACAATCACAATATCAATAGCTTAAAATTGACTAAGGTTAATTTTATCGTAACCGGGAGATCCGCTTCTGCGAGTGAATTGGTAATTAATGGATTGAAGCCATATATTGATGTTAGCTTAGTAGGAACAAGAACTCATGGTAAATACGTCGCTTCCACTACTCTCTATGATTCGGATAACTTTTCTAAAACAGGGGTTAATCCAAATCACACCTATGCCATACAGCCCATTATATATAGATCAGTAAACAAATTAGATGAAAGTGCTAAGGATGGTATCGAACCTCAAATAGTTCTGGCCGAAGATATTGGGAACCTTGGTGTTTTGGGCAATACAGATGAACCTTTACTAAATGCTGCGATTGCCGATATCACAGGTGTAGCAGCAAAAATGTATGACTCAAAAAAAGTGGATTATAAAACAATTGGCGATTCAGATATGAAATCTAAAGTAAAAAATAATATGTTTGTGGATAATATTAAGATTAGAGAAATCTTAAAGAAATAGACGGATTCTCAAAAAACAAAACGAGCTTGCGATTTAAATTAAATAGTACTGTATGCAAAAACGCTTTTTAATTTTTGTCACTTTCGTTCTTCTTTTATCCTGTAAATCAGATGATATCAATACTTCTCTATTGGAGCAAGGAGTTTCAAAGGATCTGGCTGTTTATCGAAAAAAACAACTCTCTGACATAGAATACATCCTCACTTTTAAAATCCCTATTGAAAAGGAAAAACCCATTGTATCACGGCTTAGCCTTCAATTAAGTATTAATGATTTAACCCATCCTCTATATTTAGATTTCAATGAAAGTGCAGACCACTTGAACTCTTTATCCGTAAATGGGAAAGAGCGTCCAATAAATCATATTAATGAGCATTTAATTATCCCGTTAAACGATCTAATATTAGGAAACAATAGCATTATGATTGATTTTACAGCCGGAGAAATGTCTCTAAATAGAAATGAAGAATTTCTCTATACCTTATTGGTCCCAGATCGAGCGAGAACTTTATTTCCTTGTTTTGACCAACCGGATTTAAAAGCTAATTATACGTTAAATATAACAGCGCCAAGAGAGTGGCAAGTTCTATGCGCTACTCGAGTAATAAATAAAATTGAGAAAGGGAAGTTTACTGAACATCAATTCGGAAGATCAGATAAAATGAGTACTTACCTATTCTCATTTGTGGCAGGAAAATTTGAATCCGAAATACAGAACCCGGGTTCTTTTGATATGCAAATGCTATATCGTGAAACAAATGATGAAAAAATAAAATTAAGTACAGATAATATTTTCAATTTGCACCAAGATGCACTTATATTTTTAGAAGAATACACAAAATATCCGTTTCCGTTTCAAAAATTGGATTTCGCCGCAATTCCTATTTTTCAGTACGGAGGCATGGAACATATAGGTGCAATTCAATATAGAGAATCCACTTTATTTTTGGATAAAAGTGCAACAGAAAGCCAAAGGTTAAATCGGGGAAAATTAATAGCTCATGAAACCTCTCACATGTGGTTTGGAGATTTGGTAACAATGAAATGGTTTAATGATGTCTGGATGAAAGAAGTTTTTGCCAATTTTATGGCGGATAAAATTATGAACCCAACTTTTCCAAACATTAATCATGATCTATTATTTGTAATCAATCATTATTCCAGTGCATATAGTGAAGATCGCACCAGAGGAACTAACCCTATACGTCAAAAATTGGATAATTTAAATAATGCCGGATCACTCTACGGTAGAATTATTTATAACAAAGCCCCTATAATGATGCGTCAGTTAGAATTATTCATGGGAAAGGATGTTTTTAGAAATGGAATGATCGAGTATATAAAAACTTATGCAGATGATAATGCAGATTGGAATGATCTCGTTGAAATTTTAGACGCCAGATCACCTTTAGATTTGAAAAAGTGGAGTAATGTCTGGGTCAATCAATCCGGACGGCCGATCCTTTCAGATCTGATTACCTTTGACAATAACAATAACATAAGCAGATTTGAAATTTATCAGAATGCCGAAGATGGCAGTGCTAAATTATGGCCGCAATCATTTGATATTACCTTAGTTTATTCGGACTCCACCCTAATTTTACCGGTAAGCATAACCGATAAGAAAATAAGCCTGACAGCTGCTGTTGGATTGTCAAAACCGGAACGCATAATTTATAATTCCAATGGTTATGGATATGGTGTATTCCCTCTGGATGATAATCAATTAGAGTTCATTCCAAATATTAATGACGACATTGCACGTGCCTATAGCTATATTAATTGCTACGAAAACACATTAAATGGAAGTCTGACCCCTTTTCAAGCTTTTGATCTCTTTAAGAACGGATTAGAAACTGAAAAAAATGAGCTCATTCTAAAATTGATCTCAAGTAAGATAAATAGTATTTTTTGGAAATATTTTACACCAAAACAGCGAGGAGCACATCAAAAAATACTGGAAGATATTGTTTATAAAAAATTAAATTTCGATCTGCCATCAGGTATAAAGAAAACAATGTATGAACTTTTCCGTTCCATTGCATATTCTGAAACGGGCAAAGAAAGATTATATCAAATCTGGAGTAGCAATATTACTATCATCAACTTACTTCTTAACAATGACGACTATACCCAACTAGCGATGAGTTTGGCAATTTACCAACATGAAAAAGCTGAAGAAATATTGGAAAGTGCAAAAGCATCGATCAGCAATCCTGATAAATTGAAAAAATTTGAATTTTTATTGCCCTCATTATCGCAGGACGTAGTTGTCAGAGATGCATTTTTTGAATCTTTGAAAGAGAAAAAAAACAGAGAAAAAGAATCATGGGTATTGATCGCCTGCAATAATATACATCACCCTTTAAGACAAGAGAGTGCTATCAAACATTTAGATATTAGTTTAGAGCTGTTAGAAGAGGTCCAACGAACCGGTGATATATTTTTTCCCAAATCATGGCTCAATAGTACCATTGGCAAATATTCATCAAATGATGCTTATAAAATATTAGAGAAATTTCTTTTATCTCATCCCGATTATAGCCCAATTCTAAAGAAAAAATTATTACAGGCAACTGATGATCTTTATCGTGCGCAAAAAATATTATTTTACGAATAATCTGCTATTTATAGTTCAAAATGAATAATTCATAAAATACTCCTTCAAAAATCATTTATTTTTATTGATCCTCATTAATTACATGTAATTATATATATAAGCATAAATATAATCGTAATTTTGAAAAAAAATAAATTAAAGAATATGTTCAGATACGGATTGGATAAGCTTACAGTGGGTAAATCATTAGGAATACTTCGGGGTACATTGAACGCCGGCATAACAAAAGTAACTATTGAAAAAATTCGAGCCTCTCACAATATTGTTTTAAATACAGCACTTAAAGATAAAGCGGTATATGGAGTCAATACTGGATTTGGTCCATTGTGTGATACAATTATTTCTAAAGACAAAACAAGTGAATTACAAAGAAAAATACTGTTAAGTCATAGTGTTGGAGTGGGAAATCCCATAGATAATGAGATAGCAAAATTAATGCTCATTCTTAAAATGCACTCTTTAACACAAGGGTTTTCGGGAATTTCAATGGAGGTGCTCGATCGAATATTATGGCATATCGAAAATGATGTAATTCCGGTCGTACCGGAACAGGGTTCTGTTGGTGCTTCAGGCGATCTTGCTCCTTTGTCCCATTTGTTCCTTCCATTGATTGGTGAAGGAGAAGTTCAGTATAGAAACAAGATTATTCCGGCAGAAGAAGTATTAAACGAGTTTAATTTAATACCAATAACATTGCATCCAAAAGCCGGATTGGCATTGATCAATGGAACGCAATTTATCTTGGCTCATGCGGTATTTGTAGTTGATAAATTATACAATTGCTTGTCACATGCCGATCTAATAGGTGCTATGATGATTGAAGGATTAATGGGATCTCAAATGCCCTTTCACAAATTATTGCACGAAACCCGACCCTATAAAGGTAACATTCATGTTGCGGGTAGAATTAGCCATTTCTTAAAGGATTCTGAAATTGGAGACTCCCACAAGGATTGCGACAAAGTTCAAGATCCATATTCTTTACGATGTATGCCTCAGGTACATGGGACTTCTCGAACGGCATGGCTACATTTAAAGGAAATAGTAGAGGTAGAATTGAATTCGGTCACCGATAACCCTGTTATTATTTCAGATGATTTAATTATTAGCGGCGGTAGTTTTCATGGGCAACCACTTGCTTTGCCATTGGATTATGCCTGCTTAGCTGCTGCAGAACTTGGATCTATATCAGACAGACGGAGCTATCTATCCTTAGAGGGAAAATATGAAGGAACGCCAAGATTATTGTTAAAAGACACCGGGCTGAATTCAGGGTTTATGATATTGCAATATACAACTGCAGCTTTGGTTAGTGAGAACAAAGGTTTGTGTTTTCCTGCCAGTGCAGATAGTATTCCAACCTCTCTAGGTCAGGAAGATCATGTGAGCATGGGGTCCATTGGAGCTAGAAAGGCATTGAGAGTAATTAATAATCTCGAAAAAATATTGGCAATTGAATTACTATGTGCCGCACAGGCATTTGATTTCAGAAGTCCTTTAAAGTCAAGCAAAACTCTATGTGAAGTGCATGGATTGATTCGTAAACATATTGATCATACAACAGAAGATCGAATATTTTCTCTTGATATTGAAAAGGCAATTGATTTAATTAAGAGTAAAAAATTATTGACTGTGGTTAATAAACACGCTATTTCCTTTAGTGATTATGATACCTTATTTGAAACTTATTAATTTTATACCATGACCATCACCAAAAAAATATACGTTATTTCAAGAACAAATATTAGAAGGCATTCCACAGGAATTACCCGCAAAGAAAGCATTTCCCAAAAATGCCAACAGAGCACCAATAAGAAAGGACATTTTATCCATAGATGAAAAAAAACTGGCCATTCGAAATGCACTACGTTATTTTCCTGAGGAATGGCATGAAGAATTGGCTAAAGAGTTTTCTGAAGAATTAAGAGATTATGGGCGTATATATATGTATCGGTTTAAGCCTGATTATGAACTATATGCGCGCGCTATAGATGCCTATCCTGCAAAAATCAAGAGTGCATCAGCGATCATGCTAATGATTCAAAATAATTTAGATCCGGCTGTAGCACAACATCCGGAGGAGCTTATTACTTATGGAGGCAACGGGTCTGTTTTTCAAAATTGGGGACAATATCTTTTGACCATGCAATTTTTGGCAGCAATGAGTGATGAACAAACGCTACATATGTATTCCGGGCACCCCATGGGATTATTCCCATCTTCAAAAGACGCTCCTCGGGTTATCATAACTAATGGCATGATGGTTCCTAACTACTCTCAACCAGATGATCTAGAACGTTTTAATGCATTAGGTGTTACGCAATATGGTCAAATGACAGCTGGTTCGTACATGTATATCGGGCCACAGGGTATTGTTCATGGTACAACAATTACATTGATGAATGCTTTCAGAAAAATCCTAAAAGAAAACGAAAATTCAAGGGGTAAGATATTCCTCACCTCGGGTTTAGGTGGAATGAGCGGCGCCCAGCCTAAGGCAGGTAATATTGCAGGCTGCCTTACCGTTTGTGCAGAAGTTAATCCAAAGGCAGCTATCAAACGTCATGAGCAAGGTTGGGCCGATATTTTGATTGATAATATGGATGTTCTGGTAGACAGAGTGAATGCATCTAAAGAAAACAATGAGGTACTTTCTATAGCATTTATCGGAAATATAGTAGATGTCTGGGAAAGATTTTACGATGAAAATATTTTTGTTCATATTGGATCCGATCAAACATCCCTACACAATCCTTGGTCTGGTGGTTATTACCCCGTTGATCTGAGTTTTGACCAATCAAACGAATTATTAAAAGATGATCCCGAATTGTTTAAGAAAAAAGTTCAGGAGTCATTGAGGCGTCAAACAAATGCTATTAATAAGCATGCTTCCAGGGGGACTTACTTTTTTGATTATGGAAACGCCTTCTTATTAGAAGCTTCCAGAGCCGGTGCAGATATAATGGCTGATAATGAAATCGACTTTAAATATCCTTCCTACGTGCAGGACATACTAGGGCCTATGTGTTTTGATTATGGATTTGGTCCATTCCGATGGGTTTGTACATCAGGAAGGGCCGAGGACCTAGATAAAACAGATGAAATAGCCTTAAACATTTTAAGAGAGATCAAAGCTACAGCTCCTAAAGAAATTGAACTTCAGATGAATGATAATATAATTTGGATTCAGGATGCAAAAAAAAATAAGCTGGTGGTAGGTTCACAAGCGCGAATATTATATGCTGACGCAGAAGGAAGAATAAAAATTGCTACAGCCTTTAACAATGCTGTTAGATCAGGAGAAATATCGGCACCTATAGTGCTTGGAAGGGATCACCATGACGTCAGTGGTACAGATTCGCCGTATAGAGAAACCAGTAATATTTACGATGGAAGTCAATTTACGGCTGATATGGCTATACACAATGTAATTGGCGATAGTTTTCGAGGTGCCACTTGGGTTTCTATCCATAATGGTGGTGGTGTTGGTTGGGGGGAAGTAACGAATGGTGGTTTTGGCATGTTGCTTGACGGAACCAAGGAATCTGAAATCAAATTGAAAAACATGTTATTTTATGATGTGAATAATGGTATAGCAAGAAGGAGTTGGGCAAGGAATAAAGAAGCTCTTTATGCGGTCAAAAGGGAAATGGAAAGGACTCCCGGATTAAAAGTAACACTTCCCAACATTGTAGAAGATGATTTACTGGACGCACTTTATGAATAGGAATATAGGTTGAATTTTATTTTTTAAAACTATAATTAGCACTAAGAGTGAGTATACCCATCCAGCCCTCTCCCACATCCTCACCGTGCGTGATTACGTTAAACTCCCTTCCAACACCAAAGGTTAAACCCGCATTCCATTGCTTGGATACCTGAAACAAATAACCCGCATTAATCCAAGGTTGTACTACAAAATTATAGGTAGTACCACTTTGGGGGTTTGATGTACCAACATTATCTTTCCATTCAGTCCACATATTCCAACCATCTACATAAATTCCAACTACAAAAGATCCTTTCCAATATGGAAAATATCTTTGTACACCAAATGTTCCCCCAAAGCCTCTCGCCTTTTCCTTGTCATTATAACTACTAAAGTCAGATCGGTCAGCAAAATTCCCACCCAACCTAAGACGTATCGCTAAATGTTCTTTTATAAAAATATTTGTCGTAATTGTAGGCATAAAGCCAGCCGGATAAAACTGCAATTCTGCACCAATTTGAACTTCTTTACGATTAGAAGTGTCTTTTTCCTGTGCATTTAAGGTTGTTGTTAAGGCTAATATACAAATATGTAGTATCGTTATTTGAAGCTTCATGCTATTTCAATTGATCGTTCAATAAAATAATTTGTCATTATTCAAATTTTGATTTAACAACTTAATACAAATATTATATATTTATTTAGATTTCTCAAAATATTATTCTACAGCTACTTTTTTATATCTTATGGTGGCAGGTGCTAATCCGAAAGTGTCATCAATAAAGGACAAACTATTTAGTTCTAACAATCCCACTTTTATTAATGCCTGATGATGAATGCTATGCTCCAAACAATAAGCCATTTCCCTATAAAAGGTAGTTTTAATTTGACTTTCCTCTCCTTCCGAATTACTGAAATTTCCAACCAAAATTAAAGATTCATCTTCAAAGGCGATGTTTAATCTTGAGCAAATAAGATCAATATTTTGAATTGCTATTTCCTAATCATTTTCAAGCAAAAGATTTCGTTTTCTTTTATCGTAATTGACAATTTTCGTATCCATTGCATTCATTACACCATGATAGAATTCTAAAATATGCCTAACATGTTCTCCAATAGTTGCTCCTGATAGCAGTCGAGAATGATGGCTATATTGCTTGTTCGATAATTGAAATAACAAAGATTTTATTTGTTCTAAACTTTGTTCGCAATATGCTTTCATTAAATATTATTTTATTTTTATCTTTCCTTTACTTGAAAAGCAATAAGAAAAATTCTCCTTATTGCTTAAGTATTTCTATATTTAGAAAAATCAATAATTTGCTTTTGCAGTAATTTTAATCACTTTTGCAATATTAGTAGAAGGTTTTCCTTTTTCAAAAGCTATTTCATAATCCACGAGTGTGATATTGAAAACAGACTCCAAATCTACCTTTCCACCACTAACCTTAATGGTAGCCTTTTCTGTAATTGGTTTGGTTACACCATTGATTGTCAACTCTCCTTGTACTTCAACGTTATAAGAACCATCTGTGGCAAAATCAACCTGGCTAAGGTCTGTAATCTTCCCTATCAATTTCGCTTTGGGATTTGATTTAGTGTCTAAATATTTTTTACTGTTGAAATGTTCCTGCATCAACGATTTCTCAAATTCAAAGCTTTGCATTGGAACTGAGAATACAATTTCCCCGGTACTTGTCTCAATTGTACCTACAGCTTTATAATTATTAGCTTCAATATCTTCAGCTGAGGTTGAAGAAAAGAATTTAAAATGTGTATTTGTGCTTGTTAATTTTTGAGCAGTTGCTGTATAAGATATTACAGATATTAATAGCACCGTCATTACCGAAAATATTTTTGTTTTTGTCATGTTTAAATTTTTATTAATTATTGTTTATTTAAGATTATATCGCTTTTTTCAATTATTACATTTTCATACATCTCCAGATCTTCATCATAGGAAGCACCTGATCGAATTACCCCTTTAATTACTACCATATCACCAATTTTCAGGTTAAGGGTATGTGAATTGGTCTCAGACGTAAAAGTGCAGCTTACACCAGCCTTGTCATCAACCGATTTTAACAGTATTACTATTTGATTATTAAAATCTTCTGAAATTTTAGCCACTGTACCTGATATTTCGAGCACTTTAGAATTGCCTTCTTCATCCAAATATTTGTCATTCGCCATTCTAGCATCGGTTAAATATTCGTTCACAATTTCACTTGCGTTATAACTAAAATCTGTTTTTGTATTTTGAACATCTCTTGCCGGTTTATTAAACATAAAATATCCAACTCCTCCTCCAACTATAATTACCATGCCAATTAGCAGCAGTATTATTTTAAATATTTTCTTTTTTGTAGTCATCTTATTGTTTTTTGTTTTATTTCTAAAACTGATGGTATAGACAAGGATTATAATAGTTCCTTTCAAGAAAATATAAAAAATTAGCGTAAACCATACTTTATTTTCGAGGATATCATCTTATTTTAGATTTACTGATACGATAAAAAATTGTATATCAATACTTTAAGTAAAATGTATAAATAGTGGGTTCAACGAATAAAAAAATTAGAAATCTTTATTTTCTGGATTACTTAGTGTTTGCGGCCATAAATAATAGCCCGTAATTGCACCGAAAAATAGAAAAATAAGTTGCATATATTGAGGAATCTCATTAGGAATATATCTTCCCAATAAGAAAATAATAATTGATATTAACAATAAAATAATTATTGCAATATGCTCTGGTATATTTCTGGATGTTTCTTTTTTACTCACGAACAAGTGGGCTGATAGAATACCCCAGATCCATGTAATTACAAACAACTTCCCTTTAGCGTTCGCACGAATCACCTCACTAATATTTTCTTTTTGATCACCTAGATATAAATAGATATCCCACATAACAAGCGACAAGACAATTATAATTACTACAAATTGAGTGTTTCGCCCAGTTTTTGAATTAATAATGCTTTTAACTCTGGTAATTAATTTTTTATTTATTTTATGTAGCTGCATTCTTAGATTTCAATAATTAAGTGACCAGAAGAAGTGTCCAACGGAAAGTCCAATGAGTAAAAGAACTATTTGCCCTGCTGGCCTAATCTTTACTTTAAAGAACATACCAAAAGTTAAGAGGATAAGGGCTATTTCAAGAATAATTAATAAATTCCAACTGGAATTGCCAAAGAATGATTTATATGATCCCAGAAAGAAATGGCCAGCCAGCACTCCCCAGAAATAGGTGATAAAAAAGAACTTACCATATACCCAAGTTTTTAGAATATTACTTATCGTGTCTCCTTTCGTTTTGTTTAAATATAGATAGATATCAAAAAAAATTACAACTCCGATAATCAATAACAAAATTTCCTCAACTAATGCTCCCTTTTCCATATGATTCAAAATGATATTTTTTTATGTTCAACAATCTAACCTATAACCGATATGTTGGTGGCCTTACCATCTACATCTTATAGTACAAAAATATAATATGCTGTTGTTTTAGAAGTGAGGTTTTACCATACAATTTTTACGGGAAAACCATAAACATTGTACAATAAAACTGTGTTTGGAAAGGCGGATGTAACTTATTTGAGTGTACTTGGAAGTTAAATTCGATATTCTACTATAATATTATTTGGCCATGCACTATAGGAATCCCTTTTCTTTGGCCGCTAATATTAAATACCTGTCCTCCATTTGATCCACATTAAATACTTCTTTTAAGCGGCGTTTCCTCTTTTCCAACCCAGCCAGGGACATTGGAATAATACTTGGTAAATCTTTCATTTTTACGCCTCTCGATAGTTCAAACAACATCCTTCTGTCAACATCATCTAAGAGTTCTCTATTTGGAAATTGTCTGCGAATCGATAATAATACAGTAGGACTATAATATGGATGAGAACGCATTACATTTTTAATCGCCTCCACCAATATAGTAGGGTTAAGATCGTTCTTAACCAGAAAACCAACGGGGTTGACTGTATTCATAATATTATAAATTCTGTAGTTATCATTATACATAGTTGAAATAATGATCTTTGATTTAGGAAGTGTTTCCCGTATTATCACACCCAAATCTTCTCCGGATAATATTTTTCCATCGCTCGAAGAGGGTATTTGAATATCTAAAAAAATAATATCTATGCCTTTTGACTTCCTAGCTGCTTTTATGGAAGCAATTGCCTCATCGCAATTTTTGGCAATGCCAATTTTCTCGAAATTTACATTTTCGTCATCTGACTGAACGGATTGCAAAGCATCTAAATATGAGTTCGAAATTAATGGGTGATCTTCAATGATTAAAAATGAACAGATTTTTTTCATAATTGGATATTAAATTATACAGGAATTTTAAGTTCTAATGTTGTTCCCTTTGTTAAAGTAGATTTTAAAACAAATTTTGCATTGATATTTTCAGCCCTCAATTTAATATTTTTTAAGCCAATTCCCTTTCTTTTTTTTCTGATATCAAATCCTAAGCCATTGTCTTTGACTAACAATTTCAGTTCGCGATTTAATAATTTAAAACAAACTTTTAATTTTGAAGCTTTTGCATGCTTATTAACGTTATAAATGGCCTCCTGAAGTATTCTGTAACAATTTATTTTCACGTTTTCATTGATGGAATTCCATTCAATATTCTCATCACTTTGTAAAATATATTCAAACTGTCCAATTTTACTTTGGCTCTGTAATAAATCTTCGACGAGAATGACAAAATTAAATTCGGTAGAAAATCTTTCCGTCTTTAACTCATGTGATATATCTCTAATTTCTGTTTCAATTTTCTGAAGTTCCTCGACAAAAGCTCTGTGTTTCTTTAGAGAATTCTCATCGCCACCCAGCCTCAGGAATCCTAAACCCATTCTTGTTCCAAAAATTCTACCTAAAACCCCATCATGTAAATCTTTCGCAATTCTGTTCCTTTCATTTATTTTTCCTTCTTCCAGTCTTATCTGTTGCCGCAACATCAGACTATATATTTCTTCATTGGCTTTTTGTTGTTTTTTATCAAAGAGTAATTCTTTATTCTTTCCTCTCTGTATTTTGATAAAAAATAATAAAGATGTAATTAAAATCACCACAAAACTTGCCGCTACAATTATTTTTTTTTCATTACCCAATTTTTCGGTTTCTTGAATATACTTATTTGTTTCAAAACGAATTCTGGTGAATTTATTCCGTTGTCGCTTCTCCTGGTTTCGCAAAATGTCATTCAAGCCAATATATCGTTCAAGGTATTGAATAGAATTTTTTTGATCGATTTCAGCAAGTAATTTCAACGACCTCAGTACAACTTTATTATTTTTCACCTCAGCTGCCAATCTATATGATTCCAAAGCAGATAAAACGGCCTTCGTTGTATCTCTTTTGGAGAGATAATACTTAGAAAGATGAAATTTACTTATTGAAACACCGAAGTTATTTCCTATACTATCTCTAATTTTAAGCGCTTTATAAAAAAGAGGATATAAATCAATAGTGTCCTTACTTAATAATTTGGTATAAGCTAGGTTATCCAGGAGCCTTGCATATAAATTTATGTTCGAAATTCTTAAATTATCACTCTTCAAGGCCTTTATAAAATAAGAATTCGATTTATCGTATTCATTTAACTTTTGATAGACCAAGCCTAAATTATTAAAACTTCCTTCCATATACGTTTCCTTATCATCCACATCTTCCAAATAGTCCATAGCCTTTTCATGATAATAAATGGCTTTATTGTATTCCTCAGTTTCCTTGAATATAGCGCCTAGTAAGTTATAGCAGAGGTATAAATTGACAGGTTTATTCAATTCTTCAAAATTCTGAATGGCCTGAAAAGAATGTATTTCACTTCCTGTATAATCCTTAATGTCATACTGTATGGCAGCCATATTATACAACATTCGAGCAGAGTTCAATTTGTGACTAATTGACTGGAAATTTTCGTAAGCCTTATGATAATGAAAATAGGCACTATCCAAAACTATTTGATCAACATAAAAAGCCCCCATAATTCCAATGCGCATCGGCAATTCCAAAAGTATCTTTAGCTTTTACACACTCATCAAGAGCTTTATTATTTACAATTTTAAAAAAAGAAGAATCCTTTAATTTATAGGCTGCATAGGCAACTTTTAAGAGCGCTTTCCTTCTTAATGAATCGATTTTAATGTCAAGGCCCAATTCATAGGCAGTATTCAATAAATCTTTTCTCTCATTTAATTTTAATGAGACATCCCTCGAATTGTTAATCCAAGTGGAAATACTGTCCATCTGAACTGTATAGATAGGATATCCTTGTTTGAGATCACTTTTACATGAGATAATCATCAGACTAATAGCAATTGCTAAAAATAGCTTTGTGTTTATCGCGTTTACAATTGTGTCTAAATCCAATTTAATTTTTCTTTTCAACAAATTAAAACAATTTAAAATTGTACTTTTTAGATTTCAATACATAGGATTTAATTCAAAAACTAACCGTTTTTTTTATTATCCATAGGAGTCTCTTCTTCCCCATATTCTATACGGCTTTGAGATTCAATTTGCAGTCCTTCCTCAACGGCATCGTCAGAGGTACATGAACTAAAGAGTACAACCATAAAAAAAATTGCAAGTAGGTACGTTGTTAATTTCATAATATCAGGTTTTTAAATTTATATTCAATTTTATGCTAGAATCATTGTAATTTACTTCATACCAAAACCATAATTCCACGCTTTATCATATTAGACGTCCATCAAACGGATTCTATAAAAAACATTGGGCAAATGCTTGTTCCCGGACTCTCCCATTCTATTTTGGTATCAAATTATAAAAAAGATATCAATGTGCGGAATCTTCTCAATCCATTTTAGAATAGTCTTATTTCCATAGGGTTAAATCAAAAGTATAAATTGATCAATGTACTCATAATTCACTCTCTGTACAAATATATGGAGTCGTCACAAATATTAAGTAAGGTAAAACCGTACTAAACGTATGGGAAACCCTTACTTTTTTGGATGCTTTCACTTACTGCTCTTACAATAAGATGGACTAGCTTTGATAAATAACTAAAACATTGCCTAGAGAAGGTGTTTAAACAACATCATAGATGTTTTGTAACTGTTATCAATAAAATTAACAAACCAATGGAAATACAGACATGTGATGATGTCATTCATCCAACCACTAAAGAAAATAAAGCCAGCAAATTCAATCCCATGACGAGAGTAAGGTTAGAAATCGACGAAGTAAACATTTATAGGCCAAAAAAAAGATGGAACATCTATTTTGTCGTGGCCATTGAACATCCAACTGATGAAGATAAAATGATAATTGCTACACTACCTAAACAGCCGATAAAATTAACTAAGAGACATAATAATTCGTTCAATTCGACACGGATGAGTTTGGTTCGGAAGGGTTACTTGTTTTGAGTAGAGAAATGCCTTCGGATCGAGAATTGAACGCTCATATATACTTAAGGCATACACGTAAATCAATACGAGATCTTGGAGATATACTTAAACAGGTGGCAACGGGAATAGGTGAAGATGCTTCCGGAATAGTTAGTGACATTGTGGGCACCACAACAACTCCATGGTTGGTCATTGCAAAAAAGGCAATTCCCTTGATTGGAAAGATATTAACAAAAATTCCCGATCGTGATTTTGGCTTTTTAAGCGCTTTTGAAAGATTCGGACCTGAATTCGAAGAACAACTTGAAATTGACAGGAAAAAAGAATTTAGCGGTAATGCCTCTTTAGTTTATAGTTGGTCTATTGATGGATAATGCTTCTTTAGGAGTATAAACTTAGTTTTGGGTATTTTCAAAATAATTTTCATATTGTTAAGAATTCTTTTCTGGAATATTTAATTGCCGAACTTCAAAATGACATAAAACTCGAATATGCAATTATTTCAGCATAATAAATAGAAGATAGTAATTTAAAAGAGGCTGTCTAAAAGGCATTAATTTGTCATTTCGACTGTAATGGAGAAATCTCAAGATACTAATATTAAATAAAATAGATTCTTCGACTACGCTAAGAATGACTTAATAATAACCTTTTTAGACAGCCTCTTTAACTTTTAGCAAAGATTCTAAGGTTAAATAGTGTTAGTTTCAGAATTTATATCAAAAATTAGCGGACCATTTTAACTAGTTTCGCCATATAAACAAATTTCATATCTCGTGTAGCAATTCCATCATTGACAGCCTGTACTTGTTCTGCAGTTAATTCAGCCCAGGCAGTGTTGGAACTACCGTTGAAAACATGATCATAATCTTTAAACATATTAACAGTTATATGTGAAGCATAGGTTTCACTGCCAACGGGCGACATGAATCTCAACAAACCCCAACTTCCTTTGGATCCGGCATCTACTTGCTTTTGGTGGATGGGTTGAAATACCTCCATTTCAGCCTTCTCATAGGCATTCCTGTTTCCAAATGTAACTTTCATCATATCAATATTGGCTACCGTGCCTACGACCATTTCAAAATCACCGTTTGTAGTCGCTATCTCTTCCAAATATATCCTTACAGCCAAATCCCTACTCTTAACCGTGCTATTAAATTTCTCCTTTAGATCCTCTTCCGACATATCAGGATAGGCAGCTTTTACCGCTTTCATAAAATCACCAGAGCCTTCAAACATTTTTACCGGATCATTATATAAATTTACAGTCAAATACTGAAAACCTTGATCTTCTCCACCTGGTTGCAGAGACCAAAGATCCCATCCTATAATATCACCATTTTTAACACGTTGTTCGTGAATTTTCTCCCAAAATGATTCGGTTTCCCAATATTCTCTTTCTTGCTCATTATCAACTTTCATAAACTCAAACAAAAGATATAGTTTATCTTGAGCGAATGAATTACAACTGATCAAAAAGATACTCAGAAATAGTATAAAATTTTTCATTATTAATTGAATTTGATATTATAATTATTTGTTTTTTGGGTCATCTATTATTTAAAATAACGACTTTATATTTACAAACCAAAGAAGATTAGGACGAAGGGTTATAATTATAGTCCGAAAGTACCAATATATTTATCAAAGCGATGGAGGCAATTGAGTCTAAAAATGAAAACTGAGTGATAATTCTTTCCCAATTCAATTAATTTGTTTTTTTATTCAATTTTTAAGTTTACTTTAGTTGCCTATTTAGAATTAAACTTTTTTCAATGCATTTAAAAATTATCCCCTCGATTTTTATGTTTTTTCTTTGTGCGAATATTTTGGCACAAAAAGCTTCTGAAATTTTTCTATTTGATCTAATAAAGTCCGATGGTAACTATATCCTAAGAAATCCCATTAATATTTCAAATAATGAAGGTTATGACAATCAACCTAGTTTTACCGAGGACGGGACTTCCATTTTATTTACTTCTACAAGAGGTGGACAAACTGATATTGCGAGATATGATATCGGTGGTAGATATAGAATATGGATTACCGATACTGAAGTTAATGAATACTCCCCTGCGCCGTACATTGGAAAGAAAAAGTATTTTACTTGCGTTAGATCTGATAACGACAATCAATTCCTATACAAATATTCATATAAAAATAAAGAACCTGAAGTTTTAATTCCAAATTTGAACGTTGGATATTATGTTTGGTTTAATAAAAATGTTGTAATCACATATGTATTAGGGGATATTGAATCAATACAAGTTTCAAATTTTAAACATAAAATTAAGTATCCTATCGCGCAAAATATAGGGAGATCTCTCAATAGAATTCCTAACCCTTTTTCAATTGGTAATGATAAGATAAGTTATATTAGTAAAAGTTACGGAAACCCTGAGATTTATGAAATCAACCCTCTAACTAGCGAATCTAATTATCTTATAGACCCTATTGAGGGATCTGAGGATTTGACATGGACCACGGATGGTGCTATATTAATGGCAAAAGAAAATATTATTTATAAATATCATCCCAAAACAGATAATAATTGGAAAGCCATTTTGATAGAAAGTGAAATTCCTATAAAAAATATTACTCGTCTCTCTGTCAGCCCTGACGGTAAAAAAATTGCAATTGTTGTGGACGATTAGACTATTTAAGGTACTCAAGCGATAACAATAAAAAACATAAGGCCAATCCCATTTGACATAACAACCATTGATATAAAGATAGATATTGGTTTAATTAAATGTGTTATTTTTGCTCTATGTCAAAAAGTCCATTTCAAATTGGCGACCAGGTTTCTATGATCAATGATACAGCATCGGGCGTGGTAGTTGAGATAAACGACAACATGATTGTCGTTCAAAGTGAAGATGGGTTTATTTCAAATTGTGAGGCCAAGGAAATTGTTAAAAAGGGTAATCTCCATGATTTTTTAAATAATGAAAATCACGACGAGTTTTTAAAAGAAAACTTGTCGGACAGAAAAAAGGTAATCCCTAAAAATTATTCAAAAAAAAATAATTTTATTCCAATGGAAGTTGATTTACATATAAATCAGCTTGTTAATAGTTCAAAAGGAATGTCAAATTTTGAGATTTTAGATCTGCAAATAAATTTTGCAAAAAGAAAACTAGAATTCGCGATAAGAAATAACATCCAAAAAATTGTGTTTATCCATGGTGTGGGTGAAGGTGTTCTGAAAAGTGAGCTTAACTTTTTATTTAAGAAATATGCCATCGAATCCTACGATGCCTCTTATCAGAAATATGGATATGGGGCTACAGAGATTTATATTAATCAAAACTCAAATGTGACTTCATAAAATCACTCCATGGTAAATGATTCTTCCACTTGCCAATTCGCCTTTGCATTGATAATATTTTCAAAATAATAAATCAATTCCGGTTGTTGTCTGGTCAAAAAATTACCGGTATCCCATTTTCCATTTTTATTTGTGTCATAGGTTATTCTAACCATATATTTTGAGGGAGGGAGATTTATAAACTTGTGTTCCTTTTCGCCTGTAGCATAGGCTGTTGCATTAACATTTCCCCTACCGTCCAAAAGCTCAATTATTATAGGGTAATTCTTGATATTCAGCAGTTTTAAATAAATTGAAGTGTAATTTGTTGGTTTTTTTGTATTAAAACGAACATTGAGTGAATCGTTAATAATGCCAAAAAAATCAGTAACAGCCCCAGGTAAAAATGATATATCATATCTGTTTTGATATTCTTTTTCAAAATTGAAAGTTATTACATCTTTGTCATCTGAGAGTACATGATGGTAAGTTACTTTTAAGGAATCTTTATTTATGAACGAAATTTTTGACGTATCAATATTAGAAATAGGTACATTAGCTTTTATTTTAAAAGTATCCCTAAGTTCTAATGTTCCTTTAGTTAAACTGCTCAATCTCAAAGAATCTACCACATCAGAACGTAAAACCACTCTTACTGTATCAAAAACTGCCCTGTTGGAAAGAGTAAAAATCAATGAGTCCTTTTCATAATTTTTAAACCAATAATGAAGAGTATCAGTATCTTTATCAAATATTGACAAAGATTTAAAGGTTGATGACGTATCAGACAAAGCCTTAACTTTAAAGTCTCTACCATCGCCTTGGTAGCCAAACATGATATGACCTTTATCAACTTCCACAGGTTTTGTTGGGACATCAAATTCTAATATTTCTTTAAACAGCGACAGATTGTAAATAGTATCTAACGGCACATTGATGAACCTTGAAGTAAAAGCAATTTGGTCTTGTTTAGGATCGTATTTATAGTTTTTACTTTCATCGTTTAACGCAATTAATAAATATTTACCTGCTTTTATATTCGTTATTTCCCAGTTGACACTATCTCTTAAACTACCCACATACATAGGTTTTTCGTTATATATTATGGAATCGTTAAAATTTTCATTTACCTGATACAAAAATAACGAAGGGCCTTCTTTTATTTCTAATTGAAAGGCATCTTTAATAGTACCATCAACTCGCAAAGAATCAATATAATCTCCTGTTGAAAAAACGTACTTAAAGTTTTCTAATACATTTTTTTCTGTATTATCTATTACACTTTGTCCAAAGTTGAACGTATAGGTTGTATTTTCCTGTAAAGTATCTGTTATTTTAATGGTTATTCGTTTACTGGGTGTCCCGACAGGGGTAATAACCGGTATAATTTTTAACGGAGGAGAGATAATTAATTGGGAACTTAAATTTTGTAATTTGATGAATTCGTCGAAATATATTTTAATCTCATCTGTCTCAAAATGCAAACTTTCAAACGCTGGATCTGCCTTAATCATGATTGGTTTATCAAAATCCTTTGGACCACCTTCTGGTCTTCCCCGTCTGGCACAACTCACTAATAACAGTAAACTAAAGAAAATTAAAATGCGATATTTCATTAAAAAATATTTGTTACAAATTAACAATTAATTTTCCCTTAAATTAAATTTTTTAATGAACATTAATCTGTAATTGCCATGGTTGCAATACTTATTTTTATATTTTTTGTTCGACCTAGTTGAATACAACATGCCTCTAATGTTGCACCAGTCGTAACAACATCATCAATTAGGATTACATGTTTGTTCTCCAGAAACTTTTTATTTGTCAATTCGAAATTCTTTTCAAGATTGTTCAGTCTATCAAATCTATTTTTGTCAGTTTGAGTTTTATTTAAAGCCTTTCCTTTAAGTATGTCAACGTAAAATGGTATTTCCAGCTTGCGGGACAAGGTTTGACCAAACATGGTAACTTGATTATATCCCCGAATCTTTAATTTTGCCGGATGGAGGGGCACTGGTATTATGCAATCAATTGTCTCAAACCGATCACTTATTAATAACTCATCTCCCAATAATTCTCCCAATAATACACCTATTTGCTGTTGCTTTTTATATTTAAGTTGATGGATGAGTCTTTGGACATTTCCTTTCTTATTATAATGTAACAAAGAGGTTGCCGCTTCAATCCTTACCCTACCGAAAAATATTTTTTCAGTTTCATTATTATCAAACTCTGAGAATTTTGTTAAAGGTAAATCCAATTTACACGAAAAACACAGAATTTCTTCATATTTAGTTAATATTTTTGCACACGTTGAACAAATTTTTGGATAAAATAAACCTAGTAAATTTTCTAATTCGGATTTCATTTTAAAAGATTAGCTTCTGTTGTTAACAATAAATGTATTATTTTTGTGAAATAATATTAAACTTTACACAATTTTTTCAATTTTTAACGTTCAATAAGTTAGGATTAATTTAAACACTAAACACTAATTAAGAAATTATGGAGGAAAATAGCAAATCTTCAAACAACAAGGTTTTAATAATAGCTTTAACGGTATTATTATTTGCTTTAATTGGTTATACTTTTTATAACAACAATGACCACAAGGAAGCTGTAAAATTCTTACAAGATGAAAAAGAACAGATTATCGGTAATCTGACGGCAATGGAAGATAAGTATGATATTGCAATCGCACAAAACACAAGCTTGTCCGATTCATTGACAATTGAAAAAGAAAAAATTGTTGCATTTAAAGATTCAGTTCAACAATTAAAAAAGATAAATTCCAGCACTTTGCGTCGTTACCGTAATCAATTATCTAAAATGGAAGCAACAAATGAAAGGTTGCTCATTGAAGTTGATTCGCTTAGATTAGTAAACAATTTACTAACTGAGGAGAAAGACAGTATTAGCAGTCAGTTAGATATTCAAACTACATATAATGATTCATTGTTAGTTCAGAATACAGAATTAGCCGAGAAAGTAGAAATTGGAGGTATTATTAATGTGGAAAACGTTAATGTAACTGCAATGAAGCTCAGATCTAATGGTAAATTAACTGAAACTAATAAAGCACAAAAAACAGACGCTATAAAAGTTGAATTCAGATTGTCTGAAAACAAAATTGCAAGCCCTGGAGATAAAGAAGCCTATATTGTTCTAACAAATCCAAAGGGGCAAGTTATTAACGCTAAAGGCACTTTTTTGTTGGAGGATGAAACGGAAGCAAAGTATACAGATCATACTATTATTAATTATGAAAATGCTGATCTCGATGTAGTTATGTTAATTGAGAGAAAAGGAAATAAATATGAAAAAGGAGAATATGGAATTCAAGTATTTATTGAAGGAATTTCAGCTGCACAATATAATTTTACATTGGGTGAATCCTTTTTAGGATTATAAAATATAATAGATATTCTATTAAAAAACGGAAATACGAATTGTATTTCCGTTTTTTTGTGTTCCTACTTTAATAATTTCTCTATTTTTGCCAAATGAAAAATCAAGAAGACAAATTTAAAAAGATTATATCACACGCAAAGGAGTACGGTTTTATATTTCAGTCAAGTGAGATATATGATGGACTAAGTGCCGTTTATGACTATGCACAAAATGGCGTTGAACTGAAAAATAATATAAGGGAGTACTGGTGGAAATCCATGGTACAATTAAATGAAAATATTGTTGGATTGGATCAGCTATCCTTATGCATCCAACAACTTGGAAGGCATCAGGGCATGTTGATGCATTTAATGACCCACTTATTGATAATAAAGATTCCAAAAAAAGATATAGGGCAGATGTACTTCTTGAAGACTATGCGGAAAAGTTGAACTTAAAAGCTAAAAAAGAAATAACAAAGGCTGCTAAAAGGTTCGGTGAAGCCTTTAACGAAGAAGAGTTTGTTAATACTAATCCAAGAGTAATTAGATATTACAGCAAACGTGAAGAAGTTCTCAAAAGAATGGCTAAATATTTAGAGGAAGAAGATTTAGCAGCTGTTAAAGATTTAATTGTTGAATTAGAAATAGTTTGTCCGGTTTCGGGCTCAAAAAATTGGACCGATGTAAAACAGTTCAATTTGATGTTTGGTACAAAATTAGGAGCATCTGCTGATTCTTCAATGGATTTATTTTTACGCCCGGAAACTGCACAAGGTATATTTGTAAATTTCTCTAATGTGCAAAAAACAGGTAGAATGAAAATACCTTTTGGAATAGCACAAACCGGAAAAGCTTTTAGAAATGAAATTGTTGCAAGGCAATTTATTTTCAGGATGCGCGAATTTGAACAAATGGAAATGCAGTTCTTTGTTCGTCCCGGAGAAGAACTTAATTGGTATGAACATTGGAAGGAAAAACGTTTAAAATGGCATCTCTCATTAGGATTAGGAAAGGATAACTATCGATTTCATGACCATGATAAACTGGCTCATTACGCCAACGCTGCAACCGATATCGAATTTAATTTTCCTTTTGGATTTAAAGAATTGGAAGGCATTCATTCTCGGACAGACTTTGACTTGAAAGCACATGAAAAATTTTCAGGTAAAAAATTGCAATACTTTGATCATGAGGTCAATAAAAGTTATGTGCCATATGTTATCGAAACCTCTATAGGTTTAGATCGTATGTTCCTGGCGATATTCTCTACTGCTCTGCAAAATGAAACCCTAAAAGACGGATCAGAAAGGATTGTCCTTAAACTTCCTCCAGTACTGGCACCAAAAAAAGCAGCTGTTCTTCCTCTGGTTAAAAAAGATGGCCTGCCGGAGATTGCTAAAAAAATAATTAATGAATTGAAATTTGATTTTGATATTATGTACGATGAGAAAGATGCAATTGGAAGGAGATATCGAAGACAAGATGCCGTTGGAACTCCATTTTGTATCACTGTTGACCATGAGTCCAAAGATGATAGAAAAGTAACCATTCGTTACAGAGATAGTATGAAACAGGAACGCGTAAAAATTAGTGATTTGAAGAATATTATTGGCAAAAAGGTTTCCATGAGTAACTGGCTTCATAATATTTGATGGACTTATACCCAATGGTGTGACATGAGCCATCACCTAGGCTAAATCTAAAAAGTAGCTCTTAACTGTATATTACCAGTATGAATTGTTTTGGTACTTTCAGCTTTTCGACCTGAATAATTTATATTAAGATCCAGAAATGATGTTAATCGTTTTTGAAGATATATGAGCCATGTGAAATTCGTTCCTGGTTGTAATCCCTCAAGCATCTGAAATGCCACGGGAGAGTTGGTATTGCCTTCGAATTCATTAAAATACAAGTTAACATTTGCATTTACAGAAAATTTGTCCTTATTGGCATATTGGTAATTCACACCAAAAACATGCATGTGCAATTTTTCAAATTTTTCTATTTTATTATTTTTATTTTTGAAATTATAAAAAACTTCTAAACGAGAGTTATTACTGTATAGATAGGATATTTTCGGGTGAAAATTTACAGTGTTCAATTTATAATTTCTATTCGAATAACTTATTGATTTACTGATATTTTCACTTAAACCTCCGTTAGCATCAATCAACCAGAATTTCCCAATTTTATGCAAAAACTGAAATTGATGTGTCTTCAATTGAACATCCTGATCGCCAAATACAAATATTGATTTTTTGTGCGAGTCTATAAAGCTGTATACGGTGCTATATTTTTGAATTCCTCTATTAAAAAATAAACTGTTTTTATAAACTAAGTCAAGATCCAATAAATTCTCGTCGTTTGAATTAAACGGATTAAGATTAATGCTTCCATCCTCCCTCTTGGTTTTAGAATTAATTAAAAAATAAGCCTGATCGCTGAAATGTGAAATCACTTTTCTAATACCTTCTTTATTTCTCCACTGAATTGCATTAATGTTGACAGACTGGCTAAATTTATTCTGATTGGTTTTTATCAATCTTAAAGTTGGTAATGAAACCCGAACGAACTTCGCCTGATCTTGAAATTGAGCAATTACAAACTCATCTAGTTCTTGTATACCATTTTCATTAAAATCAATCCATTCATAGAATCCTTTCCCAGGTTCAACTTCAACATATACAAATTCTTGTAGAGGTAAATTACCCGATTGGACCTGATAAAGGGTTTGTAAATTAAGAAAGTTATTAAAAATATTTTGTCGGTAAGCGATACGCGAATTCAAAACATTTTCATTCTCAGAATTCAAATTCTTTATGTTTCTGTAATTTATAAATAAGGATAAATCTGTATTCTTATTCTGAATCAATTTCGATTTTAAAAAATAAGTATTTACTTTATTAACTGTTTGTAAATCTAAGTTTTGCAAGCTATCGGTAGAGCGATAATTATAACCAAACTCAACAAAAACCTTTGTCGAATCGCCTATACCATAAAATCCTTCTAGTTCTGAAAAACTATAGCTTAAACTCGTTAAATTTTGTGTTAGATTATCTCTTCTTTGGTTGTTTTCATAATCTACTTTCGCTCCGATCCAGCTTTTAGAAAATTGATGAACAAAAGTAGAATACCATCGGTAAAAAATATTTTCGCCAAGTAGTTCTTTATTCTGCATGATGCTTCCATCTGCATATAATCTATTATTATTAACAGACATTATCGCTTTTATACTATTTCTGTTTCCTGAATATTGATCCCCTAATTGTAAGTTCTCATAAGAATAATCTAAAACCAGAGTACTGTCTTTTTTATAATTCAAGGATCCTGCAAAAAACAGTTGTTCTTGCCTGTCAAAACTAAAAACCTTATTGATATTCCAATCTCTTGAAAACTCGACATTTCTAAATCGTTCAACAGTTTCAAAGTTTTTATCAATATACTCAAAATCAATATCACTCGATAGCTTCCATTTTTTATCCAAAATTGTTTGCTGCCAATTGATTTTAGACGCAAAACCATTGTTGTTATCATCATCTAAATCTGAATACAAAT